>Ga0105046_10002540_pt1 | contig 28836 bp, 38 predicted proteins | sample MAT03_FD_78385 | JGI IMG/M metagenome (GOLD analysis project Ga0105046, IMG submission 78385) | Freshwater microbial communities from Lake Fryxell liftoff mats and glacier meltwater in Antarctica - MAT-03 (megahit assembly) | ecosystem: Environmental > Aquatic > Freshwater > Ice > Liftoff... | reverse complement strand
TGGAGACAACGTGAAGATCAATGTCGAGCTTTTGGCGCCAATCGCGTGTGAAGAGCAATTGCGCTTTGCAATCCGCGAAGGTGGCCGTACTGTCGGCGCCGGCGTCGTCACCAAAATCAACGACTAACGAACGATCAACGAAAGTACGGGCGGTCTGTATTCCGCCCTTCTTTTTTCTGAAAAAGAAACAACATGACTCCGAAAATTAGAATTCGATTGAAGGCCTACGACCATCGTCTGCTGGATCAGTCCGCTGGCGAAATCGTCGACACTGCAAAACGCACTGGCGCCAAGGTCGCGGGTCCCATCCCGCTGCCGACCAAGATCAACAAGTATTGCGTCTTGCGCGGCCCTCACGTTGACAAGAAGTCGCGAGAACAGTTTGAAATTCGCACACACAAGCGGTTGCTCGACATTCTCGAGCCTACCCAGCAAACACTAGACGCACTGATGAAACTCGACTTGTCAGCAGGCGTTGACGTCGAAATCCGAACCTGAGAGAAAAACGATGCAGCTTGATATCGTCGATATTAAAGGCAAGAAGGTTGGCCAGGTCGAAGTGGCCGACGCCGTCTTTGCGCAGGATGTCCAGGAAGGACTCCTTTGGGAGATCGTGAAGGCTCAACGTGCAGCAGCACGCAGCGGAACGCACAATACTAAGACACGCGCCGACGTTCGTGGCGGTGGTGCCAAGCCCTATAACCAAAAGGGTACTGGTAACGCTCGTCAGGGTTCGTTGCGATCTCCTCAGTTCGTAGGTGGCGGTAAGGTTTTTGGACCCCATCCGCGCAGCTACGAATTGGGAGTGAACAAGAAAGTTCGCAAGAAGGCCCTTGCCTCAGCGCTTTCGTTGCGCGCCAAAGAGGGAAAGATATTCGTGCTCGATTCGATTGGCTTCGACAAGCCCAAGACGAAGAACGCTCTTTCGGTGTTGAGCGCCCTTGGTGTTGGTTCGGTGCTGGTGGTGGATTCGGCTGATAATGCGAACTTGACGTTGTCGTTCCGAAACATTCGCTCCTCGAAACACATTGCTCCTGCTGGATTGAATGTTTATGACATCCTCAATCACACGGGCCTTGTTATTGCCAAAGACGTGCTAAAGGCCGTCGAAGCCCGTGTCACGGGTGAGACCGAAGGGGCGAAGGAATAACCATGCGCAGTGCTGAAACTATTATCATTCGTCCGCTGATGACCGAAAAGGGCAGCATGGTCAAAGAAGGACCTGCTGGCGCAGATGCTGCGCGGACTCAGGTTGTCTTTGAGGTTGCCACGGACGCGAACAAGATTGAGATCCGACAGGCCGTGAAGAAACTGTGGAACGTCGATGTGTCATCGGTTCGCACGATGCGCATGCCAGGCAAAGTCAAACGCGTCGGTCGCTTCGTCGGCCGAAGCTCTCAATGGAAAAAGGCGCTTGTAACCCTAGCGCCGGGTCAGAATATCGAATTCTTCGAGGGCGTATAGCCCCCCGTATTCCAGGATCAAACCGAGATGGCACTCAAGAGTTTTAAGCCCTACACCCCCGGAACCCGGCAGCGCGTTGCTCCGGACTTCTCCAACCTGACGCGCGGCAAAAGGCCCGAGCGTTCGTTGTTGGAGAAACATCACAACAAGACCGGTCATAATAACAACGGTCGCATCACGTCGCGGTTCCGCGGCGGTGGTCACAAGCGTCGCTACCGAACGATCGATTTCAAGCGTGACAAGGTTGGCGTACCTGCCAAGGTTGTTGCGCTCGAGTACGATCCGAACCGAAGCGCACGACTCGCGCTTTTGAACTACGCAGACGGCGAGAAGCGATACATTCTCGCCCCAGTCGGTTTGAAAGTTGGCGATACGGTGGTGGCGTCTCGGAATGCCGACATCAAGCCAGGCAATGCGCTCCCGCTAAAAGCGATTCCACTCGGCACGACGTTGCACAACGTGGAAACCAAAATCCATGGCGGAGCGCAGCTGGTGCGTTCGGCGGGTAGTGGTGCTCAGTTGATGGCAAAAGAGGGTGATTGGGCACAGCTCCGTCTTCCTTCGGGCGAAGTTCGCCGCGTCCATGTGGATTGCCGCGCAACGGTTGGCCAGGTTGGAAACATCGAACACAGCGCTGTGAAGATCGGCAAGGCCGGCCGCTCGCGTTGGCTTGGTCGTCGTCCTCACAACCGTGGCGTTGTTATGAACCCGGTCGATCACCCCATGGGTGGTGGCGAAGGACGTTCTTCGGGTGGTCGCCACCCTTGTTCGCCGTGGGGTCAGCTGTCGAAGGGTCTGAAGACCCGCGCCAACAAGCGTACCGATCCAATGATCGTGCGTCGCCGAGGCAAGAAGAACTAATTTTTCAACGTTAGACCGTTCAAGGGAAATCCATGCCGCGTTCAGTAAAAAAAGGTCCGTTTATCGAGCAGTCGCTTCTCCTCAAGGTGATCGACATGCAGAAGCAGACGATCAAGAAGCCGCTCAAGACTTGGTCGCGACGCTCAACTGTTGTGCCTGAGATGGTGGGACTGACGATGACCGTACACAACGGTCGAAAGTTTATCCCCGTTTTTGTTAACGAGAACATGGTTGGACACAAGCTGGGTGAGTTCTCACCCACTCGAACATTCCACGCGCACTCGGGCGATCGCAAAGAAGCGGTCAAGAAGTAAGCCTGACGCCAACGATACTGAAGAAAGACTGACACGATGGCAACCGCAATTTTGAGAGGATTCCGAGAGTCACCCAGACGCGTTCGCGTGGTTGCGGGTATGGTTCGCGGAAAACATGTCGCTGACGCATTGACGATTCTGACGCTACAGAAGCGAAAGGCTGCCGCGGCTATTAAGAAGGTCTTGACCTCCGCAATCGCCAACGCATCTGAGAACGACAAGGCAGATGCAGATAAGTTGGTGGTGAAGCGTATTACTGTCGATGGCGCAGCAACGACCCATCGCTGGTTGCCTCGGTCGCAGGGCCGAGCGAATCGAATTAACCGTCGCGCCTCGCACATCACGATCGAGGTTGACATCCCCGGCTCGGTTGACTGAACCGACGGATAACATCACTCCGAGAAAATCGAGAATCTAGAATGGGACAGAAAACACATCCAATCGGTTTGCGCCTCGGCATTGTTCGCGGCTGGAACTCCAAGTGGTTCGCGGACAAGGAGTTCGCAAACTGGCTTCACGAAGATGTTCGCCTCAAGCGTTACGTCAAGGAGAAGCTCGGTCATGCTGGTGTCGCGGCCGTTGAGGTTGAGCGAGCTGCTAGCAAAATCAAGATCAACATCTTCACGGCTCGTCCCGGTATCGTTATCGGAAAGCGCGGCGCCGGGGTCGAGACCCTGAAGGCCGACGTGCAAAAGTTGACGAAGAGCGAAGTCTTCCTGAATATCCAGGAAGTTCGCAAAGCTGAGACGAATGCTCAGCTTGTTGCGGAAAGCGTTGCGACTCAGCTCGAGCGTCGCGTTGCCTTCCGTCGCGCCATGAAGAAATCTATCCAGACAGCCATGAAGTTTGGCTCGAAGGGTATTCGTCTGATGTGCGCTGGTCGCCTTGGCGGTGCAGACATGTCGCGAACCGAATGGTACCACGAGGGTCGAGTGCCGTTGCACACGCTCCGCGCGGATATCGAGTACGGATTCGCCGAGGCAATGACGACCTACGGGAAGATCGGCGTGAAATGCTGGATCTTCAAGGGTGAGGTTCTTCCGCAGCGAAACATGCGGTTGACCTAGACGATTTGAATTCTTCGAAGAGAAACGGAGCGCCCAATGCTGGCACCGAAAAAAGTTAAGTGGCGGAAACAACAAAAAGGCAAGATGCGGGGTCGCGCCAAGGGCGGCGATTACGTTGCATTTGGTGACTTTGGCTTGCAGGCAACCACCTGCGGGTTCATCACGTCGCGCCAAATCGAAGCTGCACGTGTGGCGATCAGCCGTTGCGTGAAGCGCGGTGGAAAACTGTATGTTCGGGTGTTTCCCGACAAGCCCTTGTCGAAGAAGCCCGCCGAAACCCGCATGGGTAAAGGTAAAGGCAACGTCGAAGGCTGGGTCGCAGTTGTTCGGCCGGGACGCGTACTCTACGAACTCGAAGGCGTTCCAGAGAAGCTCGCCAAAGAAGCGTTCCACCTTGCGATTCACAAACTTTCCGTGCGTTCGCGCGTGATTGCCCGGGAGACCGTCCTATGAAGGGTTCATCAATTCAAGATTTGCGTGGCAACGAAGTTGCCGAGCTCGAGCGAACTGCAATCAAGTTGCGCCAAGAGTTGTTCGGGCACCGCATGAAAAGCCGTACGAATCAGCTTGAGAACACGATGCTGATTCGCAGTGCCAGGCGCGAAATTGCGCGGGTAATGACAGTGATTTCTGAGAAGCGCCAGGCATCTGCCTCAAGCGCGGAAGCGAAGGAGTAACGGGAAGTGGCCAATCCATCGAAAGAAACGACCGAAACCGCCGCAGTTAGCGAATTGCGTCGACGCCGAACGCTTGTCGGTGTCGTCAAGAGCGACAAGATGAACAAGACCCGGGTGGTCGCTGTTGAACGGCGTTACTCGCATCCGAAGTACCACAAGTTTATGACAAAGCGTGAGACCTATAAAGTTCATGACGAGCGGAACGAAACGAAGGTGGGCGATCGCGTCCTCATCGTAGAGAGCCGGCCGCTATCCCGTGACAAGCGTTGGCGTCTGCGCAAGTTGCTCAACCGGCCTGCTGAGGCTTAGGCCGCTTCCATTTTTGGAGATTAACCGTCATGGTTCAAACAACTAGTACTCTCGATGTCGCCGACAATTCGGGCGCGAAAAAGATTATGTGTATTCGTGTTTTGGGTGGAACCCGACGCAAGTACGCTTCCATTGGCGACGTGATCGTCGTTTCCATCAAGGAAGCGATCCCGAATGCCAAGGTCAAAAAGGGCGATGTGGCGAAAGCTGTGATCGTTCGGACGAAGAAAGAAGTTTCGCGCGCCGACGGTTCCTATATTCGCTTCGATGTTAATTCGGCCGTGTTGGTGGACAAGGACAACGAGCCGATTGGAACTCGTATCTTTGGCCCAGTCGCGCGTGAGTTGCGCGCCAAGCGATTTATGAAGATCATCTCGCTCGCTCCGGAGGTTTTGTAATGCACGTTCGTCGAGGCGATTCCGTCGTCGTCACCGCTGGCAAAGAGAAGGGTAAGCGCGGCAAAGTTTTGCGAATCCTTTCCAAGAAGGAACGTGTCGTGATCGAACGCGTTGCCATGGTCAAACGACACACCAAGCCAACTCAACAAAATACCCGTGGCGGTATCGTTGAGAAGGAAGGTTCAGTGGCACTATCGAGCGTCCAGGTTTGGTGTGGGAAATGCGAGCGCGGCGTACGTGTTCGGCATTCGGAGGTCGAAGGACAAAAGAAACAACGGGTTTGCGCTCGGTGCAGCGCGCAGGTTGAGGCCGCGTAAGCGACCGTTAGAGGAGTCAAGAAATGGCCGAAACACAGGAAGCGCAAAAAGCAGCCAAGGGCCCGCCCAAGGAAAAAAAGGGTGGACGTAAGGCAGCTGTTGCATCACGAATTACCGAACTCCAACTGGAAAAGGTCAAGCGCGAACATCCCGCTCGCCTTCGCCACATCTACGAAACGCAGCTCCGCGAGAAGATTCAGGCAGAACTCGGCTTGAAGAACGTCATGGAGATTCCGCGAATCAAGAAGATTACGATCAATATGGGCCTTGGCGACGCCACGGGTAACCCGAAGATCCTTGATCAAGGTGCGGAAGAGTTGGCTTTGATCGCTGGACAGCGTCCGGTGGTGACGAAGTCGAAAAAGTCGATCGCAGTTTTCAAGTTGCGCGAGGGTCAGAAGATCGGCTGCATGGTTACCTTGCGCCGTGAAGTGATGTGGGAGTTCCTGGATCGTTTGATTCAGTTTGCTCTGCCTCGGGTACGTGACTTCAAGGGTATTTCGCCGAAGGGTTTCGACGGAAGAGGCAACTACACACTGGGTGTTCGTGAGGGCATCATCTTCCCCGAAGCTAGCTTCGAGGGGATGGACCGCCCCCGCGGTATGAACGTTACCATTTCAACTTCGGCCAGGACAGACGAGGAGGGTCGCACATTGTTGCGCCTGCTCGGCCTCCCTTTCCGCAACTGATTTCAACAGGACGAGGACGACCAAATGCCAATGACGGATCCGATCGCCGACTTTCTGGCGCGAATTCGAAACGGGATCATGGCCCGGCACGATGAAGTTATCGCGCCGAGTTCGGGGACCAAAGAGAACATCGCGCGCTTACTCCAGGCTGAAGGCTACATTAGTGGCTTCTCTACGAGGCCAGGGGAGAAGAGCTTGAATGAAATTGTTGTGAAACTGCGCTGGCCAGACCAGACGACGAATGCAATCACCGGATTGCGGCGCCGTTCCAGGCCGGGTCAACGGGTGTATGTGCGAAGCACAGGCATCCCGCGGGTTCGTTCTGGATTGGGTGTCGCCATTTTGTCGACTTCACAAGGCCTCATGACCGATCGAGCCGCTCGCAAAGCGGGCGTCGGTGGTGAGCTACTTTGTGAGGTTTGGTAGACCTCACTTTCGATTATCGGAGATTCAAAACTATGTCTCGTATTGGACGAAGGCCGATTGCACTACCCAAGGGCGTAGCCGTGACGATCAAAGGATCGAATATGGCCGTCAAGGGCCCCAAGGGCGAACTTTCGCGACCGCTTCCTGCGGGCGTTGCGATCGAGGTAAAAGGGGATGTCATCTCCTTGACCCGAAGCGGAGAGTCTCGCACCGAGCGGACCAACCACGGCATGGCTCGCGCCCATCTCGCGAACATGGTCAAGGGTGTTTCAGATGGTTGGACGCGTGAACTCGAGATCAATGGTGTCGGCTACAAGGCCGAGGTCAAGGGCGATGTTCTCGTCTTGGCTCTTGGTCACTCACACCCGATCAACTACAAGATGCCGAAGGGTATCGGTGCCAAGGTTGAGAAGAACCGCGTGACGTTGAGTGGGATGGACAAAGACTCCCTTGGCCAGACAGCTTCAGAGATTCGTGCCTTCCGCGGACCAGAGCCGTATAAGGGCAAAGGCGTGAAATACGTCGAAGAAACCATCAAGCGCAAGGTCGGCAAGGCCGGCGCGTCCAGTTAGCCCGCTTACCGTTCAGGACAAGATTTGCCATGTTGAAACGAAGAAAGTACGAAGAGCCTCGTAAGATCCGCCACCGGTCGATTCGCAAGCGAGTCTCCGGTACTGCCGATCGTCCGCGTTTGGTTGTCTTCCGGAGCCTGAAGCATATTTACGCTCAGGTTATTGACGACACGGATCACAAGGTTTTGGTTTCCGCTTCCGACCTCGTCACCAAGACGCAGACGAAGCTTGATGGAAAAAAGAGCGAGCGAGCCAAGCAAGTTGGTTTGAAGATCGCGCAGCTTTGCGCGGAGAAGAACATCAAGAAAGTTGTCTTCGACCGCGGGGGTTATTTGTATCACGGACGGGTTTCGCTGGTCGCCGAGGGCGCTCGCGAGGGCGGTCTGGATTTCTAGGCACCCGGTAAGAATAGGCAAAAGAGGAAGATTATGGGCATGACTCCCGAAGACATGGGCGAGCTGGTCGACAGCGTCGTTTATATCAATCGCGTAGCGAAGGTCGTTAAAGGCGGCCGTCGTTTTTCGTTCGCAGCTCTTGTGGTTGTAGGCGATCAGAACGGATACATCGGCGCTGGGCTTGGCAAGGCCAACGAAGTTCCGGAAGCCATTCGAAAAGGCACGGAACAAGCACGCAAGAATGTCTTCAAGATCCCCTTGAAGGACGGAACGATTCCACACGAAGTTCTTGGTAACTTCGGAGCGGGTTCGGTCATCCTGCGCCCCGCCGGACACGGAACGGGTGTTATTGCTGGTGGTGCCGTGCGGCCCGTACTGGAGGTTGCAGGTGTTCAAGACATCCTGACCAAGAATCTCGGAACGAGCAATCCGCACAACGTGATACACGCAACCATCGATGCGCTTCGTCGCTTGCGAAGCCCGGCCCAGATCGCGGCATTGCGCGGAAAGACGGTCGAAGAGGTTACCAACTAATGGCAACGAAAATCAAAGTGACGCTGATTCGAAGCGGTATTAATCGCAAGGCAGCACAAAAAGAAACGATCCTCCGGCTCGGTCTACGAAAGCTGCACCACTCGGTCATCGTGCCCGACAATCTGTCGGTGCGCGGGATGATTCGGACGGTTTCGCACATGGTTAAGATCGAAGTTGCTGAGTAGTTGATCTTCTCTCTCTCTCGAAAACAGAATTTAGGCGGAATAGAAAATGGGAACCACGCTTCACACACTGAAAGCTCCGGTTGGCGCGACCAGGCCGCGGAAACGCATCGGTCGCGGCCCGGGCTCGGGTACCGGCAAGACATCGGGCAAGGGTGTCAAAGGTCAGAAGGCTCGAACGGGACACCACGGTGCGCGCTTCGGCTTTGAAGGTGGTCAAACACCTTTGCAACGCCGCTTGCCGAAGAAAGGCTTCAAGAACTTCTTCCGCGTGGAATACTTCGCGCTCAACGTTGGCGATTTGGAGAAGTATTGTAGTGCTGGGAAGATTGACGTTGAAGTTTTGAAGGCCATGGGCCTCGTGCCTCGCAGCTGCCAACGCGTCAAGATCCTCGGTCAGGGCGACATCAAGAAAAAGCTCAACATCAAGGTTGAAGCGGCTTCCGAAAGCGCCCGCCAGAAGATCGAAGCGGCTGGCGGAAGCGTGGAAATCGTCGGCGCCAAATCCAGTGAATCAACCCAGGCTCAGGCCTGAACCGGAGCACCTAGACAATGGCATCGAGTTTCCAGGGCATCGGGAAGATTCCGGAACTTCGTCGCCGGATCCTGTTTACCTTGGCGCTCCTCGCCGTGTACAGGATCGGCATTTTCGTTACCACGCCCGGTGTGGACGCCAGCATTATGAAGAAGATCGTGACCGCTGGGTCGGGATCGTTCTTGGGCATGTTCAACATGTTCTCTGGTGGTGCGCTTGAGAAGATGTCGATTTTTGCGCTCGGCATTATGCCGTACATCAGTGCGTCCATTATTTTACAGCTTTTGACCGTGGTTGTTCCGCGTTTTGAGCAGATTCAAAAAGAGGGTGACGCGGGTCGCCGGAGACTGAATCAGTACACCCGGTACGGTGCCATTATACTGTCGTGCGTTCAGTCTTTCTTCATCGCGAAGTGGCTGGTATCGAACAACGCAGCGAACGCTCAGTACGGGGTACTCGTTCCGGATCCTGATTGGTCGTTCTACCTCATTACGATGATCTCTCTGACGACAGGGACGGCTTTCATCATGTGGCTGGGCGAACAAATAACCGAGCGCGGGATTGGCAACGGGATCTCGCTCATCATCTTCGCCGGCATCGTCGCAGACATGCCTGACGCACTGGTGATGTTGTTTCAGAAGGCTCAGGCTGGCGAGTTCACCGTGTTTAACCTTGCAGTGGTCGGACTGCTGGTCGTCTTGGTTGTTGGCGTCATCATCTTCTTTGAGCGCGGACAACGCCGCATTCCGGTTCAGTACGCTCGTCGCCAGGTCGGCAAAAAGGTCTACGCTGGACAGTCGACACACCTGCCACTCAAAGTGAACACGGCGGGCGTCATTCCCCCGATCTTCGCTTCGTCTCTGTTGATGTTTCCGCAACAGATTGCGTCGTATTTTGATCATCCACTGATGCGTCGTTTTGCAGACGTGATGCAGCCGTCGGATTGGCGCTACAACGTCATCTACGTAAGCATGATCATCTTCTTCTGCTACTTCTACACGGCGGTCACGTTCAACCCCGTAGACGTGGCGGACAACCTCCGGAAAATGGGTGGTTTCATTCCGAGCGTGCGTCCGGGCAAGGCGACCGCTGAGTATATTGACCGAGTCTTGACCCGAATCACATTTGGTGGCGCAATCTACATTTCTGCTATCTGCGTGTTGCCAACCATCCTGAGCGTCCAAATGGGGGTTCCGTTTCAATTCGGTGGTACCGGTTTGATGATCGTTGTGGGTGTTGCGCTTGATACGGTGCAGCAGATTGAGTCGCACCTCATCACTCGAAGTTACGACGGATTCTCAGGGCCCAAAGGCCCACGCATCCGCGGCCGTGGTGGTCGTGGAACGGCACCGGTGGGCTAGGTAAGATTCTTCAAATGGTATGCCTCGGATTCCCCGGTGGGTCGGTCAGTTTTCACAATTTATGCGAAGGCTGGACGATTGGCACCGAAGATGCTAGCTTCGCCGACCGTTTTCTGGTAGGTGCTCACCGCACGTTCCGAACACGAGACGAGGGTGCTTTCAATGCCGCGAATTCTAGAATGAATTTTGCCGCTAACTGAATTGGACAAGAAGAAATGAAAGTTAGAGCTTCCGTTAAAAAGATTTGCGAAAAATGCAAGGTCGTCCGTCGTCAAGGTACGGTACGAGTCGTTTGCGAAAACCGGCGACACAATCAGCGCCAGGGTTAGTTCCAGGCTTCAGTATTCCAGAACTCGAGGATAAAAGACTTCATGGCACGTGTTGCAGGCGTTGACCTCCCCAAGAACAAGCGCATGGAAATTGCGTTGACCTATATTTACGGTGTCGGTCGCGTCAAAGCGCGAGAGATTCTGAATGCAGCTGGAATTCCCTTCAGCAAACGCAGCGATGATCTTGACGACAACGAGAGCCGGCAGATTCGCGAAATCATTGACGGCATGCAAATGCGAGTCGAGGGTGATCTTCGACGTGAGATTGGTCTCAACATCAAGCGACTCATGGATCTTGGTTGTTATCGCGGCCTTCGCCACCGCAAGAGTCTTCCGGTCCGCGGACAGCGTACCCATACGAACGCTCGAACGCGTAAAGGTCCCCGCAAGGGAACGATGCGCAAATAAGCGCTCTGAAGTTTAGGTTACATGAAACGGAATCACGGATAACAAATGTCGACGGCTGAAAAAGTTAAAGTTCGCAAGGTAAAGAAGAACGTTTTGAACGGTTTCGTTCACGTTACCGCTTCTTTCAACAATACATTGGTAACCATCACGGACGTTTCCGGTAATACGCTTGCCTGGTCATCGTCGGGCGTGCGCGGTTTCAAGGGGTCGCGCAAGTCCACGCCGTTCGCAGCTCAGCTTGCCGCTGAGGATGCGGCTCGTAAGGCGATGGAACACGGCCTCAAGAACGTAAACGTATTTGTCCGCGGTCCCGGCGCTGGACGTGAATCGGCTCTTCGCGCCATCGCGAATGCCGGGTTGCGCGTCGGTTTCATCCGTGACCTCACTCCCATTCCTCACAACGGTTGCCGTCCGCCCAAGCGTCGTCGCGTCTGACGGGCACCTCTTTTACTCGACTTTGGATCAAGGATAATTTATGGCGAGATACTCTGGACCTGTTTGTCGTCTTTGCCGACGAGAAGACACGAAGCTTTTCCTCAAAGGTGACCGTTGCTACACGGACAAGTGTGGCTATGAACGTCGTGCCTATGCCCCCGGCCAGCATGGCCAGAATCGGCGCCGCAAGGTGTCGAACTACGGCATGCAGCTACGCGAGAAACAGAAGGTGAAGCGCATGTACGGGATCGCAGAACGTCAGTTCCGCGGTTACTACTTCAAGGCAGCCCGCATGAAGGGCGTTACGGGCGAGAACTTGCTTCAGTTGCTTGAGCGCCGCCTTGACAACGTGATCTACCGGCTTGGGTTTGCATCGGATCACGCGGAGGCTCGTCAGCTGGTTCGGCACGGACACTTCCGCATAAACGGCGCCAAGGTGAACATTCCGTCATACCTTTGCCGTGCCGCTGACGAGATTACCGTGCGTGAACGATCTCAGAAGATAGGCCGCGTGATGGAGAGCTTGGCTTCGGTCGACCGTCGTGGCGTGCCACGCTGGTTGGAGCTGGATAAAGATGGATTCAAAGGCAAGTTGATAGACGTGCCTTCTCGTGAGGATTTGACCATGCCGATTCGAGAGCAGCTCATCGTTGAGTTGTATTCGAAGTAAGAGTTAGCGGGTTTGATGGTTTCGTTTCGCGCAAGTTCCAACGGAGGAGATTCGAATGTCGATGGGAAATATTGAGGCCTCGGGTGCTGCCAATAGCTATGTCGCCCGTAACTGGCGTCAATTGATTCGGCCGCGGCAGATGGAGGTCGTTTCGGCGACTGAAACCTACGGGCGATTTGTTTGTGAGCCGCTTGAACGTGGCTTCGGGACGACCATCGGAACGGCGCTGCGCCGGATTCTGTTGTCGTCTCTCCAAGGCGCAGCCATTACAGGCGTGAAGATCGATGGTGCTCTCCACGAGTTCACTTCGATTCCAAACGTGATGGAAGACGTGACCGAAATCATCCTCAACATGAAAGAGGTTGTCGTCCGAACGCACGATGCGCGCCCTCGGACCTTGCGCCTCGAGAAGGATGGCGAAGGCCGTGTCCTTGCCGGGGATATTCAAGTGACCGATGGTGTGGAGATTTTGAATCCTGACCACGTCATCATGACCTGCGCCAAGGGGGCGAAAGTTCGTATGGAACTCGAGATTGGAACCGGTCGAGGCTACGTGCCGGCAGATCGCAACAAGGGTCCAACAACCCCGGTTGGTCAGATTCCGATTGACTCGTTGTTCTCTCCCGTACGTAAGGTCAACTTCCAGATTACCAATGCCCGCGTCGGACAACAGACCGACTTTGATCGTTTGAACATGGAAGTTTGGACGAACGGAACGATCAAGCCGGAAGATGCCGTTGCGTATGCGGCCAAGATCTTCAAAGACCAACTCTCGATCTTCATCAATTTCCACGAACACAGCGAGCCGGCTCCTGAGCTACGCGTTTCGGAAGAACAGGCAAAGCTTCACGAGAACCTTTGGAAGTCTGTGGATGATCTGGAGCTCTCGGTTCGCTCTGCCAACTGTCTGCAGAACGCCAACATTCGCTACATCGGCGAGTTGGTGCAGAAGACCGAAGCAGAAATGCTGAAGACAAAGAACTTCGGGCGTAAGTCGCTCAAGGAAATTAAGGAAATCCTGTCGGAGATGGGACTTTCCCTGGGAATGAAGATCGACGGCTGGCCCGGTGAAGGACCGCCGAAGAAGGCCTAATGGGTTCGGCCGCCGATCGATGATCGGTGGCATAAACCTCCCCTTGTAACAAGACGATAGACGGAACCTAGAACAATGCGACACCGCAAAGCCGGCGTTCACCTTTCACGCACTTCGGCGCACCGACAGGCGCTTTTCTCGAACATGGTTGCTGCCTTGTTTGAGCACGAGAAGATTCGTACCACACATGCCAAAGCCCGCGCCACCCGCCAGGTGGCCGAGCGAACCATCACGATCGCTCGCCGCGTGGGTGATGTTTTGGCCAAGAGCCCTGAAAAGCGTTCCGCTGAGGAAGCGGCGCGTGTGGTTCAGGCAATGCGGCAAGCACGAACGGTTGTTCGCAATCGCGATGCTGTTCAAAAGTTGTTCGAGGATATCGGACCGCGATTTGTGGCTCGACGCGGTGGCTACACTCGCATCATCAAGCTGGACTCTCGTCCAGGCGATAACGCACCGATGTCACTGCTGGAGCTGGTGGATGGTCCGGCCGCGCCGAAAGACGATGCGCCCAAGGTCGAGAGCAAGGCCGGGAAAAAGAAGCCTGCTGTTGCTGAAAAACTAGCCAAATCAAAAGCCAAGTCGGATGAAGAAGCTGAAAAGCCTGTTGTAGCGAAGAAGCCGGCAGCCAAGAAAGAGACCAAGAAGAAGGCTGCAGAGGAGTAGCAGCGTAGATCTGTTCAAAATTTGAACACTCGAACAGGGCTTTCCCGGAAACGGGTAGGCCCTTTTTATTTGTGCGTAGACCTGTTGAAACATTGAACACTCGAACAGGGCTTATACGGGGACGGGTAGGCCCTTTTTGTTTTGCGGAATATTGTCGTGTGACGGTTGACTTGCGGCGTCTGTAGCGAGAGAAATCCGCAGATGAATGAACCCGGAATCGAATTGCCGTCTTTTGCGGGATCGCTCGCACTTTCGTTTGTGTCACTTGGCGTGGTTTGCTTGCTGGCGTATGTCGGCTTGCGCTGGCTTTCAAGGCGGGGTGTCGGCGGTTCCGGTGGCGCGATTCGTGTGGTGGCCCGATGTCCGCTTGAACCACGTCGTGCGCTTGTTGTGGTACGGGTGGCAGAACGGTGCTTTCTGCTGGGGGTCGGTGAAGGTCCGACGTCGATGCTTGCCGAGCTGGACCCGTCGGCTTTTCGGGAAGAGGATCGTCAGGGCGCGGGATCAGGATCGACGTTTTCCGATCTGTTGCGCGGGACCGTGTTGGGTAGAAAGATTGATTCGAGGACGAAGGGAGCCTCCCAGTGTGGCTCGAACGAGGGAGAAGTCCGATGAACGCATTGTCGCTGGGGGCGGCCGATGGCGCGCTGATTGGCGGTCAGCCCGTCACGATGATCATCACGATGGCATTGCTGTCGCTCATTCCATTCGTGGTGTTGTTGATGACAAGTTTTGTGAAGATCTCGGTGGTGTTGTCGATTCTGAAAAGTGCAATTGGTGCTCCGCAGATTCCACCGGGCCAGGTTATCACCGGTCTTGCGTTGATCCTGACCATCTACGTGATGGCACCGGTGGGTGAACGCATGTTGGCCGCAGCACAACCTCTCTTCGATAAGAATGCAACGCCTGCGAAGATTCTTGGCGATGCGTCGGTATCGCAATTGACCGAGGCGATGTCGCTTTCGAAAGAGCCCTTGCGCGAGTTTATGTTGAAGCACGCTACGCCCAAGGATCGCGCTGTATTTCTGAATCTCGCACGTCGTATGCGCGAACCGGTGGAACGCCCGGCGATGTTGGAGCGGGATTTTCTGGTGCTTACGCCAGCGTTTTTGACCTCGGAGTTGACTCGAGCCTTTCGGATCGGATTCCTGCTGTTCGTTCCATTTTTGATTGTGGACATGGTGATAGCGAATCTGTTGTTGGCGCTTGGGATGCATATGCTTTCGCCAACCACCGTGTCGTTGCCATTCAAGTTGTTGTTGTTCGTCCTCGCGGACGGTTGGCACTTGCTGCTTTCGGGACTGGTGCAGAGTTATGTTTGACGTTTCGTCGACGGATCTGGTCTTGCGGGTGGTCCGCGAAGGGTTGTTGTTGGTGCTCTTGGTCTCGGCGCCACCCTTGCTCGTCAGCATGGTGGTCGGGATCTTGATGGGTATGTTCCAGGCGGCGACGCAGATTCAAGATCAGAGTCTTGGCTTCGTTCCAAAGTTGGTCGCGGTGGTTCTTTGCATCATCGTGCTGGGCCCAATGTTGAGTTCCCAGTTGTTGCGTTTCACGCAAGCGTTGTGGCAGGCGATCCCGAACGTCGGTTAGCAATGGAAGCTACGGTTCTAATGTCGCTGGCGTTGCCAGCAGGTTTTGCGGTGGCGCGAACCTTGCCGATATTGTTGTTGGTTCCGGCGTTTGGTGGCGTTCACCTCACAGCCTCGTTGCGAATGGCCATCGGTCTCTTGCTGGGTGCACTCAGCCTTCCCCGTTTGTCGGGCATCGCCTTCCCGGTGGATACCCCGGTTGTGCTTGTGCTGATGCTCGTGCGGGAGATTGGCGTTGGGATGACGCTGGGCTTTGTTGCGTCGCTTTTGTTTCATGCCGCCGAATCGGCCGGTCGGTTCATTGACATCGTTCGTGGTGCGAATATGTCGGAGGTTCTGGCTCCACTCTCGGGTCAGCGTTCGAGCCCAATGGGGACGCTCTACTTGTTGCTATCGACGATGGTGTTTCTTGAACTGGGAGGGCTGAGTCGTATGGCGATAGCTGTGTCGCACAGCTACGAAGTCGTCCCGCTTTGGCCGATCGGTGCTTCGGGTCATGCAAGAGCAGACTTGATGCTTCATCTCATCAAGCTCACGGCAGGTATGATCGAGAGCGCGGTCGGTTTGTGTGCGCCGGTCATCGTGTCGTTGATGCTGGTGGATGTGGCGTTGGGGCTTGTCGCCCGTGCGGCTCCGCAGCTGGAAGTATATTTCTTGGGTCTTCCCATCAAGGCACTCGGAGGCATCGGCGTGGTGTTGATATCGCTGGGTGCATTGCGTCTGTCTTTGCAAGAAGGTGTCGTCGCGACCTGGTCGGCCATTGGGCAAACCCTCCAGCTGTTGAGATAGGCAAGGCGATTCAACCATGGCCGAGCCGAGCTCAGAGAAAACCGAAGAGCCGTCGACACGTCGACTGGAACAAGCGCGTCGCCGCGGACAGATCGCTCGCAGCCGCGACCTTTCCGCTGCCCTGGTGACACTGGCAGTGTTTGGGGTCTTGTCGGCAACCGGCGGGTACTGGTTCACGGCAATGCTGACGTTGCTTGCCGATGGCATCGAAACGGCAGTTCATTCGCCAGAGCTTCACCCTGTTGAGGGTTTGACAAAGTCGGCGCAAACGGCGGTTGCCGTGCTCGCTCTGCCGTTTGCGGCAGCGTTGATTGTCGCGCTGGTTGTTGGTGGGTTGCAGACCCGCGGGCTCGTCACGGTGGATCCCATCGTGCCCAAGATGGAACGGTTGCGTTTTCAGCTTTCGAGGGTGTTCAGTCTCAAATCACTGGTCGAACTTTGCAAGGGATTGATTTTGGTGTTGGTCATGGGGGCGGTTGTGTACGCGGTATTGCGGGCGCGGATTCCGCAACTGGTTTCTCTGACGGGCGCGCGTTCGACCGATGTGGTGTCCGTTCTCGGTGCAATGCTGAAAACATTGGGTCTCTACGCGATGGGGGTGACGGTATTCCTCGGCGCGGCGGATTATCTTTGGCAACGCCGTCGGTTGAATCGCGAGTTGCGCATGAGCCGCGACGAGGTAAAGCGGGAACACAAGGATGGAGAGGGCGATCCGCATCACAAGGCGGAACGGCAACGCGTTTATCACGAATTAATGCAGCAACGTGCACTCTCCGATGTCCGAAAAGCAGACCTTATCATCGTGAATCCCGAACACATCGCCATTGCCATTCGTTACGATCGCCGCGGATCAGGTGCTCCGGTGGTGGTGGCAAGCGGTGAGGATCTGATGGCAGCGCGCATTCGTGAGCTGGCGCGCGAGGCCGGCGTTCCGATCTTTCGCGACGTGACGCTGGCCCGCTCCTTGCGGGAGGTTAACGAAGGCGAGGAGATTCCGTCGCTGCTTTTTGAGGCGGTCGCGGAGCTGCTGCGCATCGTCTACGGGTTGTCGGCATCTTCCCCGGCGCCAATCGCGGGTACTGCGGAAGTGGCGCCACCAGCGCCTGAGGGCTGGACGCGCGCATGAGGGAATCTTTGATATGGTTGCTTCCATGCGGCGGCTTTTCATCGCTCGGTTGACGGTGCTGTTGCCGCGATGACGTCTGAGCCGTCCGGGTTGGCTGAGTTGATCGAGGTCGCGGTCAGCTTGCCTGTGTCGGGAACCTTCACGTACCGCCATCGGGGCGAGACCCTGCGAATCGGCGTTCAGGTTGTCGTACCTTTCGCCAACCGGACGGTGACGGGGTTCGTCGTGGGGCCGGCGCCTTCGGCTCCTGCACGGGTTCGAGATATCGTCGAAGTGTTGCGGGACGCGCCGGTTGTGGATCCCGATGTGATGCAACTGTGTCGTTTCGCCTCCCGGTATTATTTGGCGCCGTTTGGCGAGGTTTTGCGGGCAGCGTTGCCTCAGGGTCAAAGGGTCGCGGCTCGGCGCCGGGTGCGTTTGTCACCCGAAGGGATGGCGATTCTGGATAGCGATTGGCAGAAGGCCGACTTGCGAATTGCTTCTCTCGGCCCGGAGGACCGCGCGTTGCTGCAACGACTGGGTAAGACAGCGTCGCTTTCCCTGCGCGGCGTCGGCGGTGACGGTGCGAATCGCAAGCAAATCCAGCGTTTGGTTGAATTGAACCTTCTGGAGGTAGGCGACGAGATTGGTACCGCGCATCGAGAACCCACCGAGCGCTTTGTGAGCCTGACGGCGCAGGGCGCGTCGGCAAAGCTGAAGGGGCCTGTGCAGCTGGCAGTGGTCGCGCGTTTGCGCGAATTCCCTGATGGGCTTGCCGTCGCACAACTGGAAGACCGCGAGCGCGCGATCGTACCGTCGCTGGTTCGCAAGGGTCTGGTGCAGGTGGTGGAGCGCAAGTTGGAGTCGTTGCCTCCAACACGAAGCCCCGGACTGCCGCCCACGCTTAACCCGCAACAAAGCGAAGCCCACGACGCGATCATCGAGGCGTGTGGCAAAGGGTACGCGGGGTTCCTGCTGCACGGGATCACCGGCTCAGGAAAGACCGAGGTTTATCTACGCACCATCGCGCACGTGCGGGGGTTGGGACAGGGGGCGCTGGTGTTGGTGCCGGAGATTGCACTGACGCCCCAGTTGGCATCGCGTTTTCGAGATCGCTTTGGTGACGACGTTGCGGTTCTGCACAGCGCCTTGCCGCGCAGTGAACGACTGAACGCGTGGCGTCGGCTCAGCAATGGCGAGGTGGGGATTGCGCTTGGCGCGCGTTCGGCTGTGTTTGCGCCGGTTCAGCGCCTCGGTCTAATTGTGGTGGATGAAGAGCACGACCCTTCGTTCAAGCAGGACGAAGGGGTTCGCTATCACGGTCGCGACCTCGCGCTTGTGCGGGCGCAATCGTGTCGTGCGGTTGCGGTATTGGGCTCGGCCACGCCGTCGCTTGAGAGCTGTCACAACCGCGATACTGGCAAGTTGCGCTACCTCAGCCTGCCGATGAGGGCGGCACCAGGGGCTGCGGATCGGCCGTTGCCGCAAGTACAGATTCTCGACCTTCGGCAACGCCCCGCTGGCCCCGACGGGCTGTTCTCGCCTTTGTTGGCCGAGGCGATGCGACAGACCGTTGCGGCGGGCGACCAGGTGATCTTGTTCCTGAATCGGCGTGGGTTCTCGACGGTTCTTTTGTGTCGCGCCTGCGGGTTGGTGTTGCAGTGCAAGGACTGCGACGTTTCGATGACGTTGCATCGCTCGCTCGGCCGCGTGGTTTGCCATTACTGTGGCAAGAACGCGCCGCCACCCGTGCGCTGTTCCCGCTGTCGTGAATCCAAAATGGATTCGCTTGGTACGGGCACGGAGCGCGTTCAGTCGGTGGTTCAATCGATGTTGCCGGGTGCGCGTGTTGTGCGACTCGATCGCGACACGGCGGGTCCCGACGTGGCTTCCTCGGCAGCAAAGAGCGGAGGCGATTCCGAATCGGCGGACGGATTTTCAGCCGAAGCGAGGGGACTCGAAAATATTTTGGCGCAGATGCACGCTGGCAAGATCGACGTTCTGGTCGGAACCCAGATGGTGACGAAGGGTCACGATTTTCCGGGTGTCACACTGGTGGGCATCTTGCAGCCCGACCAGGGGATGAACCTGCCCGACTTTCGCGCGGCGGAGAGAACGTTTCAACTGCTCGAGCAGGTGGCAGGTCGAGCCGGCCGTTCGCATCGGCCGGGTCGGGTTATCGTACAGACCTACAACCCCAACCACCCCGCGATTACTAGCCTGGTTACGCACGACTTTGACGGCTTTGTTAAACAGGAACTTGAACGTCGAAAGGAAGCAAACTACCCGCCGTATTTTCGCTTCGTGGTGGTCCGGGTCGATGCGGCGACGGAAGGGTTGGCCCGCGAGGCCGCGACTGCCCTTGCTGTTGAGTTGCGAGCACTGGGACGCGGATCCGGGGTGCGGGTCCTGGGTCCGGCTGAGGCGCCGATCCCCCGGCTGCGAAACCGTTATCGGTTTCAAATCTGGTTGTCCCACCCGAGCCGAGCCCCGCTCTTGACGGTGTTGACAGCCGCAATGGACTCCCGTCAATTAAAGGTTCCCGCGGGCGTTCGCATGGCGGTCGACGTGGACCCCCAGAGCGTGCTTTGATGCACCTTTCAACGCCGTGAAGTTTCTCGTACTCGCCCCAGACGAAGAGTCCAGCCTCATCCGCCAAGCTGCGCGCGATGCGGGCTGCGCGGTCGTTTGTACCGATGCGGTGGACAGCCTGGCAGGTTGGCTGGCAACGACGCGTCCGGATGCTGTGGTCGTCTCGACCAAGGTGCTTTCGTCCGGGCCCAGCGTGGTGGCCGAGCGCATCCGTCGGTTTGCGACGGCGGTTCCAATTATTTTCCTGTGTGATGCGACGGAGGCCGCGGACGCCGAACAGGCCGGAAACCTCGCACTCATCCGACCGGCAGTTCCCGCAGAGGTGGTCCGGGTCGCAATGGCCATCGTCGAGGCTCAGGCCAATGCGTCTGGCGAGTTCAACGCCACGGTCGGCAACGCCACCCGCCCGGCGTCGGATCCCGGTTTGACGCTTGCGCTCTTGGCCGACCCTCCTTCGCTGCAGCCGCTCGGTCAGAGCGTTCGAGGCCGGGTGTCGTCCCGACCCACCCGGAACGATTCGCAAGACGTGCCATGGACCGACGACTGGATGCCGGCTTTGACCGAAACCATCGATCGTTCGCTTGATGCCGAAATGGCCCTGGCGGTGGAAGCAGTGCTTGGACCGGTTGCAGGAGAGCTCGGGAGCGAAATCCCCTCGGAAAAAACACCGGGGCCATTTGGGACTGAAAACACGATCGAGATCTCGCGCGAAGATGTGGATTCGATCATTGCGCGGTCACGACTTCACTCGGGCGCGCCGGTTGAGTTCACACCCTCCAACACCACGCGCCGGGTTGTCGGCACGTGGCATCGCTCGTTCGATGGATTGGAGCTGCCGCAGAATGGCGAGCTCGCAAGCGTTGGCATTGCAGATCTGTTGGGTGCGGCGCTTGAGAACACCGCAACGGGTCGATTGCGGCTGAAGCGCGGCGACGTCGAAAAGTCGATCTTCTTCGAGGCGGGTCGTCCGGTACTGGCGGTTTCGAGTGCGGCTTCGGATCGCATGGTGCAGATGTTGGTTCGCGAACACACCATCAGTGCGGAGCAGGCCGATTGCGCGATGGCGCTGGCTGCTGACACGCGCCGGCGGATGGGTGTCGTGTTGGTCGACTTGGGTTTTTTGAAGTCCGGCGAGTTGTTGCCCGCCGTGCGTCGACACTACGAGGAGATCATCCTTTCGATCTTCGAGTGGGAGGAAGGAACGTATCGTTTCGAGGCAGGCGAGACGGCAGATCCCCGACGGGTGCGTCTGCTGCAACATCCTGCAGCGATTGTCGTCGAGGGCATCGGACGTGCTTACAGCGACGCTCGGTTGAGTCGCGCCTATGGCAATCCACTCCAGATGCTGCGCCTTCGGCAGCACTCGGGTGTCGCCGACATCATGCTGGGGGTCACCTCAGGAGTTCCCGCTACCTCGCGATTGCCTGTGTTGTTCGACGGCGTGAGGACCATCATCGATATCGTGCGTGCGAGCGGACAATCGGAATCGGTTGTGTTGCAGGTTGCGCTCGCGTTGCGCGCTTTTGGCGTCTTGCAGGGCACGGTGGTCGCGTCCGGCGATGAAACACCCACGCCCGAGATCATGGCGCGGGATAGCGAGATCGATCGCGAGCGCATCCGCCAGCGTTCGCGTTTTGTGGCAGAGGGAAGCTACTTCGACGTCCTGGGGCTTCTGCCGACGGCATCGGTGGCGGAAATTCGCGCGGCTTGCGATCGCATTCGGCGGGAAACCAGCGATCTCACCATCGGACCCACCCTGGGCGCTGAACTTGCGGGTGAGCTTCGGGTATTGCGTGTGGTGCTGGATGAGGCGTCGTGGATTCTGGGTGATGACACAACGCGAGAGCTTTACAGGGCGCACGCCTTGCCGGTTGACCCGGCTGATGCCGATGCAGGCGCGCCGGGCCAGCGCACCTGAAAGGTAGTACCGATGGCCGAGCGTCTCCGCGCTGTTTTTATGGGCTCGCCCGAGTTTGCTGTGACTTCATTGCGTGCGCTCGCGACGAAGCACGACATCCTTGGTGTGGTCTGTCAGCCCGATAAACCCGCGGGCCGAGGCAAACACTTGTCGCCGCCTGCCATCAAGGTTGCGGCAACGCTGCTCAACCTGCCGGTGTGGCAGCCGACAACCCTCAAGGGAGAAGAGGGATCACAGTTCGTCGAGTCGATGCGCGCGCTCCGACCCGACGTCTTGATCGTGGTGGCGTACGGAAAGATCTTGCCGCAGTCGTTGCTTGATGTGCCACGTTTGGGACCTCTGAACGTTCACGCCTCGTTGTTGCCGCGTTATCGCGGAGCCGCGCCAATCCAGTGGTCGATCTTGAACCGGGATCTCGAAACGGGTGTCTGCATAATGCGGATGGAGGCGGGTCTCGACTCCGGGCCCGTCCTGGCCTGTAAGCGAACAACAATTGGCAGCGAAGAAACGTCCGGTGATTTATTCGCGCGTTTGGCGGTAGTTGGATCGGAGCTGCTGCTGGAAATACTGCCGCAACTGGCCGAGGGCACGGTCTGCGAGACCCCACAGAATGGTGCATTGGCGACATTGGCACCCCTGTTGCGAAAAGAGGACGGCCGGCTCGATTTTTCGCAAGCCGCCGAATCGGTCGGTGCCCGTGCGCGCGGCGTTGATCCCTGGCCCGGCGCATTCGCTCGTTTGAACGGAGAACCGGTAAAGCTTTGGAGACCGAGTATCCGGGGGTCATCGACCACGGCAGCCGAACCAGGAACGATCGTTGCTGCCGGGAGTGCGGGCCTTGAAATCGCGTGTGGAACCGGCGCGGTCGTGTTCGCGGAAATGCAACTGGCCGGGCGGAAACGCCTCCCGGTTTCGGCCGTCTTGTCGGGCCATGCAATCGCCCTCGGCACTCGCCTTGACTGACCTCGGATCGGCCCGAACGTGTGAAGATTGTTTGGGTTGAGGCGGTGGGTGGTTTATCGTCGCGTCCGGGGTTTTCGTCACGGAAAAGTTCAAGCGCGTTCTCATCGTTTCGGTTGCAGCCATTTTGGCGTTGGGGCTGGGCTCGGCTGTGTTCCTTTGGTTCAAGGAGCCTGCGTCTCGTTCTCCGGGAGCCATAACGGTTGAAGTCTTTCCGGAACGGTTGGAACGGGGCAGATACCTGGCTCATCACGTCGCGCTTTGCATCCACTGCCATTCAGACAAGCAGGGCGACAGGATTGGCTATCCGCCGGTTTTGACGGCGATCGGTGATGGCGGTTCATCGTGCTGGGACGAGGCCTCGGGTCACGGTTCGGGCTTCAAGGTTTGCCCCTCGAACATCACCTCGGATGCCGAGTTTGGACTCGGCGGTTGGTCCGACGGCGAGATCATGCGCGCCATTCGCGAAGGCGTTGATCGAGACGGCAAGGCCCTGTTTCCGCTGATGCCCTATAGCGCTTACCGCTCGTTGTCCGACGAAGACACCAAGGCCTTGTTGGCGTATCTGCGAAGTTTGCCTCCGGTTCGTCGAGAGGTACCCGCGCGAAAGCTGCCTCTGTTTCTCGGCATCGAAGTGAAATTTCAGCCGAAACCCATCGTCGAGGAGGTACCCGATCCGCCCGCGAAGGATTCGGTGGCCCGAGGCAAATACCTCACCACGATTGCGGGATGCAATCAATGTCACACGCCGGTGGACGAAGAAGGCAAGCCGATTGCGTCGCGTGAGTTTTCGGGTGGCCAGTCGTTTTCGTTGGGGGGTGGCTCGCGGGTGTTCGCATCCAACCTGACGCCTGCAAAGTCGGGACTCGGCAATCGGTCCGAGGCCGAATTTGTCGGTATTTTTCGAGGATTCGCGACGGACGTTGCGGCCAATACGCCGATGCCCCCGGGCCGCAATACCGTGATGCCCTGGTTGTCCTACGCTTTCATGCAGACCGATGATCTCAAGGCGATCTACGCCTACCTGCGCACGTTGCCACCGGTCGAGAATGTTGTTTCAAGCCGTCGAATGTTGCCGCGGGGAGACGCTCGTCGCGGCGGCGTTCAACCATCGACGTCGGATGCGGCCTCGGCTGCGGTCGATTCTGGTAGAGACTAAAGGCTTTCAATATGTCGTTTCCACATCCAGTCAAAATAGCGCCCTCGTTGTTATCGGCAGACTTCGGTCGGTTGGCCGAGGAGATCCGATCGGTAGAAGTCGCGGGTGGTGATGTGTTGCACGTGGACGTCATGGACGGACGTTTCGTTCCGAACATCACCATTGGACCGCTGGTTGTGCGCGCGATTCGCAAGGCCGCCTCGGTTCCGCTGGAAGTACATCTGATGATCGTCGAGCCAGAGAAATACATCGACGAATTCGCCGAGGCGGGTGCGGATGTGATCTGGGTTCACGCCGAAGCCTGCCCACACCTGCACCGAACGCTGCAACAAATTCACGCGACGGGAAAAAAGGTCGGCGTTTCGATCAACCCGCATACGCCGATCTCAGCACTCGAGCACATCCTCCCCGAGGTTTCTTCGGTGCTCATCATGACGGTGAATCCGGGCTTCGGCGGCCAATCGTTTATTCCTGCGATGGTGCCCAAGATCGCAGCCTTGCGTGACGAGATCGCGCGCCGTGGGCTTCCGGTTGAAATCGCAGTGGATGGCGGGATCTCACCTGCGACCGCGGGCGCAGTGGTCGCAGCGGGCGCTCGCAACTTGATCGCGGGCTCTGCCGTTTTCGGCAAGCCGGACTACCGGGCTGCGATCTCGGCGATTCGAGCCGGCTACGCGAACCTTCCCGGCTAACCCGGGCGGTGCGTTGCGGGTTGTTTTCGCGTGGCCGCGAGGCCGAGGTTCAAAATGCTCGACAGGAGTGCCTCGTAGGAAACCCGCACGGCCTTTGCGGACGATGGGAATTCGTCATCGCGCGCGATGCCGGGATTGGGATTGGCCTCGATGACGAAACAGCGTCCGTCTGCTGTGATACGAAAGTCAAGACGGCCGTATCCTGAAAGGTGAAGGGCGCGATAACTGCGTCGCGAAAGGCTGCGCAACCGTTCGATGACCGCTTCCGGCAATTTGGCCTCGCCCCACCTGATCTTGTGGCGCGCTTGATAGGCCCGATCCCATTTGATCTTGCGGGTGGCAATCGGGGCCGAGTGTTCAGGCAGATGATCCATCACAAGTTCCCACGGAGGAAATACTTGCAACCGGTCCGTGCCGAGGACGCTCACATAGATCTCCCGACCATCGATATAGGTTTCCGCAAGCGCATCCGTCCCGATGGTATCGTGGATAAAGCGAACGCGTTCTTCCAGCTTCTCGTCACTTTCGACAATGGAGGCCTGTGCGATGCCAAGAGAAGCATCCTCGTTCAGAGACTTGACGATAACTGGATAGGTGAGGTGCTTCGGTTTGCGAACTTTGCGTCCCCGGGTGAATACCGCGAAATCCGGGAAGGGGATTCGGTGATACGCTAGGATCTTTTTGGTGAGCGCCTTGTCTCGCGCCAGCGTGAGTCCGCGCGGATTGCATCCCGTGTAGGGAACGCGCAGCAGTTCAAGGTAGGCCACCACGTGCTGATCGAAAATACCTTCACCTCCGAACTCGTCGAGCAGGTTGAAAACGATGTCGGGCTGAAATGCAGCGATGGTTTCGCGGATGGGCCTCAGTTCGTCGCGGACGCCGAGTCCAAGCACGTCATGACCCATCGAACGCAACGTGTTCAGGATGTGGAATTCGGCTTTCCAGGCTTCGTCGTGTCGCTCCGCCGAAGATTCCGGTTTCTCCGGCGGCACGCGATCCTCGTGCATCAAGACGAGAACCTTGTGCGGGTGGCGGGTCATAACGCGTATCGATCCCGGCTGGTGTGCAAGTACTTGACCGTTCGGGCGGTGAGCAAAAGCGAAAAGTCGTGCAGAACCTTTTCTTCGGGATCCGCGCGAAACAAGCGCAGACGGCGGCACCGAACCATCATCAAACGCAACACGTGATCGAGCGCCACGTCATATTGCGGTGTCCATCGGGTGACGCGCTCGCGAATGGTGCGGCGGTGGCGGTTCAAAAACGCCGAGGCGCTTTCCTGGCCGCGTTCATTGATACCGGGTCCAAAAAGGTTTCGCAGATCGTTGTCGTAGACCGAGTTTTCTCCGAGCAAACCATAGGTCTCGCGTTTCTTTCGGTAGAACTCGCGCAAAGTCATGCCTTGCGAGGGCAGGGGATCGATCTGAAGATCGTTTTGTACGGGCGCTCGCGAGCGCGCGACTTCTGCCATCAGCGAGTCAACGTAGATTAGCTTCTTGAGAGCGGGCCAACCTGCATAGCGTTGTCGCCACCCTGATCGTGGCGTGAGCCAGAGGGCAAAGGTTTCGGCGAAGTCCTCGACCGGGTGACTTTGCGCATACCAGAAGTCGAGGTGCAGGACGTGATTGCGGCTCCAGGGTTTGGGCTGGTACGAGAGCGGATAGGGTGCCGTCGCATTCCCGAAAAGCGCGCGCCATTTGGCGCGACGATGCAACCGAAACGCGGTTTGTATCGCGTGTCCCGTCTCGTGGCGCAAAATGCGCATGAAGCTGCCGTGAGAGCCGCCTTCGACTTCCCCCATGATCGTTTGCTCAAGCCGCATGAGTCGCGGATGCGCGAGGTAAAACGGAATGGCGAAGCCGGGCACGCCATCGGGACAAAACCACTCACTTGAAAGCCAGCAATGGGGTGTGACACGAATGCCCCGGGTGCGCAGTTCGGCGCCTAGTTGTTCGATGCCGCGCATCATCCAGGTCGATTCGAGCCGGAGATCGAGGTCACAGAGTCGCAGATCGAGCAATCGTTCGTCGTTCCAGGTCGACCAGGTGCTCAGGCGGTGCGCCGGTCGCCGCTTGAGCAGCGCAAGGGATCTCCCGGCGGGCGATCGGTGCGGCGGGCGACGGGTGGGCGTTGGCATGAGGCCCCCTGTTGATAACCCCGCTTGAGCCGCCAATCCAGTCCTTTGCATCGACCGCCGGTTCTCGGGATTTCGATGCCGGGCGAGGATGGAGTTGTTGTAGCATCGCGCCCATGAAACGTTCTGTTGCGGCGATTGGCGTCGCCGCCGTGTTTGGGTGGGTCGGCTTGCTTTCGTGCGGCTCGGATCCCGACTGTACGAAGGGTACGGTTCGCATCGAAGCCATCGGTGATCCTGCGAAGCTTCCTGTGGGCGGAGGCACCGTGACCGTTCAGGTCGAACAAAACGGGACCATCGTGGCGAGTGCGACCGGGACGTTGGATGCAAGCAAGGGCTCCGGAACGGTCGAGGTACCTCTGCCGACCTATCGCAGCGGCGACGAGGTTCTGCTGCGCGCTCACCTAACTGACGCCACGGGACGCGTCGTCGGGACCTGGTTCAACCTCGTGACCCTGCCTTCTGGCTGTCTTTCGGCCGAGGCGAATCTCTTCCTGAGGTCGTTCCCCGACGGAGGGATATCCGACGCAATGGTTTCGGATGCCAGGGCTCCGATGGTGACGCCAGATGCGATGTCGAGCGTGAGCGACGCATCACCGAGCGATGTCCTACTGCCGATCGCCGACGGATCGGCGCCGTCCGATGCAGCGATACCAGCGCCCGATGAAGCGGATGCCTCATCGGTCACGGAGGACGGAAGCGTCGACGCACCGTAGGGCCGCGGAAAAGCAGAGCCGCACGCCCTCACGCCTCCGTCGAACTTTCCGCTTCGTCCACCGTCGTGGCCGCACCGGCCACGGTCACTCGAGAAAGCAGCAGTCGCCCCAATGCGAGGCCGACCACCGCTGCGGCGCCGCTCGCGAGCAACACGCCGAGCTTGGCCGCCGCAAGGAGTTGGACGTCAGCGAAAGCCAGCTGCGCGACGAACAGCGCCATCGTGAACCCGACCCCGGCGACGACACCGAGCACCACGAGATGTCTCAGTGTCAGCCCAGCCGGCAGCGTTCCAATGCGAAGGCGCAGCGTAAGCCAGCACGCCAGCAAGACGCCGATAGGCTTTCCGACGACAAGACCGACTGCAACCGCGGACGCGACACTCCACGAGGTGCCGTCGAGGGACCCTCCCGCGATCGACACGCCCGCGTTGGCCAACGCGAAGACGGGCATGATCCCGAACGCGACCCAGGGATGGAGCGCCTCGATCAGGCTCTCCGCGGGCGACATCGCTTCGCGGCGCGCGGCGTCAACGTTGCTGAGCGTCTCGGCGAACTCGTGAGAAGACAGCGCGCTCGGGTTTGCCTGCGCGAGGTGGTCGATCTCCCTTCGAATCCCGGCGACAAAACCGTCGGGACCGAGCCACGATCTCACGGGTGTAACCAGCCCGACGAGGACACCGGCAATGGTGGGGTGGATGCCCGCTGCGTAGATGCCCGCCCACGCGACGAGGGCCGCGGCAACGTAAGCGACCCTCGAGCGCACGCCGAGTCGCTGCATGGCGAAGATGCCTGCGAACCCGAGGGCCGCAACCAGGATGCCCGAGAGTGCAATCCCCGACGAGTAGAAGATGGCGATGACAACGATAGCGCCAAGGTCGTCGATGACCGCCAGCGCGAGGAGCAGTACCCGGAGCGCAGGCGGAACGCGCTTGCCGAGTAGGGCAAGGATGCCAACCGCGAACGCGATGTCCGTCGCCATCGGAACACCCCATCCCGAGCGGGTTGCGGGGGCGCCGGCGAGGAGAAGGTAGAGACCGGCAGGGGCGAGCATGCCGCCCAGCGCAGCCGCCGCTGGAAGCGCAGCACGCCGCCACTCCGATAGCTCGCCATGGTGGATCTCGCGTCGGATCTCCATCCCCACGACGAAGAAAAAGATCACCATCAGGCCGTCGTTGACGACCCACTCGAGGGATCTCTCGAATGCAAACGTACCGATGCGGATGCCGAGCGGCGTGTGCCATAGATGCGCGTAGCTTTCGGCCCAAGGAGAGTTTGCCAACGCAAGCGCGACCGCCGCGGCGACGAGCAACAGGATGCCGCTCGCTGCCTCGATGCGAAGGAAGCGCTCGAGCGGGCGACGAGCCAAGCGCGCGAAGCGCAGCAGCGGCTCCCAGGCTTCCGGTGGCGACGACGGAAGTTTGGCACTTCGCTTGGAATCGACGTTGCTCATGAGCCGAACTCGGACCAGCGAGGCGACGCGGCG
>Ga0105046_10002539_pt1 | contig 28839 bp, 24 predicted proteins | sample MAT03_FD_78385 | JGI IMG/M metagenome (GOLD analysis project Ga0105046, IMG submission 78385) | Freshwater microbial communities from Lake Fryxell liftoff mats and glacier meltwater in Antarctica - MAT-03 (megahit assembly) | ecosystem: Environmental > Aquatic > Freshwater > Ice > Liftoff... | reverse complement strand
TTGCCGTCGTCACACTCCTCATCCTGCGCTCCGTCCCCGCACACCGGCCCCGCGCTCCCGCTCGACGACTCGCCGCCCGTCCCGGTCTGCGCCGCGCTCGTGTCCGTGCCCGTGCCGCCCCGCCGCTGACCGAAGAGACAGGTTAGTGATACTCAACGCGCGTGCGGCTCGGGGACTACGTGCGGGCTACGGAGAGGTAAGCCTTGTTCGATGTCCGCGGGGACCGCAAAGCCGAGGCTCTCGACGAGGGTGCGCTCGTAGCCACCCTCGACCCAGAAGGCGACGATCTTCGGCGTCGGGGTCAGGCCGAGCGCGGCGATCTGCTTCGGGTCCACGCCGAAGCCGCGAAATTTCCCCGCGCCGTCGACCCACGCGGGGAAGCCCTGCGCGGGGGTCTCGATGGGGTAGTGCTGGCCGGCCCAGAGTTGCAGGCGACGGCAGGCCTCGGTCTCGGGGATCACGGCGAGCCACCACGCGCCGGCGGCCTGCATGCGCGCGAGGGTGGCGTGGCACACGGGGTCGTCGAACTCGGGGGTCTTCACGGCGAGCGGGAGGGCCAGCCACGGCGCGTCGGGGTCGGCGGCGAGCATGTCGACGGCGACGCGGCTGTACGAGCAGGTGCCGGTGACATAGACGCGGCCGAGGCCGCTGGGGAACCAGTGGGCCGGGTCGAGGGCCCGCGCGACGAGCACGGCGCCGACGGCCCCGAGCAGCAGGCCGAGCAGCAGGGCGCGCTGGCGACGGAGCGGCGCGAGCAGCCTTAGAGGTGGATGAGCCATTCGAGCTGCTCGAGCAGGTCCTCGTTGAGGACGATGTTTTGAACGATCGTCGGATCGCTCTGATCGAGGCGGTGCAGGGCGAGGAGGTTACGCTTGCACACCGTGATCGAGTCCTGGAAGCCGGCCTGCAGCTCGGCCTTGCTGCCCTGCACGGGGATGTGGATGTCGCCGGCCTTGAAGCCGTGCAGCTCGTCGGGGTCTTGGGCGCGACCGGTGGGGGCGGGCAGCGGGCTCTCGCGGCCGAGCCAGGCGTTGCGGGCGACGCAGTCGGCGTAGGCGCGGCACTCGTCGTCCATCGCGTCGGTGTAGCGCGGGCGGGCGTAGACGACGCGGCCCTCGGTGTCGGTGGTGCGCTCGACGACGACGTCGAGGTCATTGAAGCAGGTCGACTCCATGCGGTGGAAGTGCTGCATGGAGCAGTGCTCCTTGGCGACGGCGAACGGCGAGGCGCCGCCGTGGCGCAGCTTCCAGGTCTGTGTGGGGATCCACTTCTCGTCCTGACGCGCGAGCACGTCGAGGTCTTGCGAGGCGTCGGCGAGGGCGCGGACCTGGTCGAGGTCGCGGTCGCCGAGCACCCAGGCGTCGCCGTCGCGGCGGGCGCCGGCGCTGGCCTTGTCGAGGTCCATCGGCTGGACGCCGACGACCTGCAGATAGGAGGCGTAGAGCGGGGCGCTGGGCTGCTTGGGCTGGTTGACGTGGCCGCGGCCGAGGCCGGGCAGCGCCCCGGAGACCGCCAGCGAGAGCAGGGCACACACGGCAGAAACGCCGGCGATCGCGATGATGAAGTGCTTGGCGTTCATGGTGGCTCCGGGGTCGAAGCTCAGCCGCCAGCGAGGTCGGTCACCGGCGCGGGGGGGGTCACCGAGATGCCGCCACCGGGCTTCTTTCCGCAGGGGCTGCCGCCCTGCGTGCATTTGTAGGCGACCGAGAGGCAGCCCCACCAACCCGTGCCGGTGGATACGGCGCAGTACGCCGGGCCGCCCCAGGGGTCCCATTCACAGCGGAGGCAGTTACCGAACCACCCGGCGTTGGGCTCGGTCGGTTGGGTCAGGGTGGCGGTGCCGGCGAGGAGGCTGAGGGCGAAGCCCAGCGTGAACTTGGTGGTGCTCAACATGTCGTCTCGTTCCTTGAGTGACTGAATCGGTGTTCAGGTGCGTGCCTGCGGCCTCTAGAGCAATAGCACTCTCATGTCGGCCGTCCTGGCGCAAGCTAGCCATACATGCAGCGAGCGGGTCCGCTCCTTCATTGCACCTGCATGTTTTTTTTCTCGCCGACAATTCGCATAACGAAGCCGTCAAGCGAGTGATCGCCTGCGGTACAAGACGTATGCCAGGGTACGGGTTTGGCACGACGCGCGGTGGGGACCGCGGACCACTGCGCATATGTTAGGGTCGGCCATGACGCGACGGGAGCTCATCGAGTACGTGCAGCGGCGGCTGGACGCGGGCGAGGTCAAGGACGAGAAGCTGCCGGCGGCGCAGGTCGGGCGGGTGCTCGACGCGGCGTTCGCGGGCATCGTCGAGGCGCTGCGGAGCGAGGGCCGCTACAGCCACCCGGGCTTCGGCACGTTCACGATCAAGGAGCAGGCGGCGCGGCCCGGGCTGCACCCGAAGACCGGCGCGCCGATCGAGATCGCAGCGGCGACGACGGTGCGCTTCAAGCCGGCGCGCGAGTTCAAGGACTCGCTGTGAGGGTCACAGGCCGCGGAGGATGTGCGGCTTGAGCAGGTAGCCGAAGCCGGCGTTGCGCAGGCGGACCACCAGCGCGGGCACGGTGTCGCCGAACGACTCGGCGCAGCGGCCGAGGTGCCAGTCGTGCGCGGCGAGGCGCTCGAGCAGGTAGGCGCGGCGGACCTGCGCGGCGGAGAGGCGGTAGGTCTTGAGGTACTCGAGGGTGCCGTCGGTCCGCTGGATGGCCTCGCCGATGTGGCCCTCGTGCTCGGGGTCGAGCTCGCCGATGAAGCGGCGCAGGCGAAACGGGCCGGCGCGATGGACGGTCTGCCAGCGGGTGGTCCGGACGAGCAGGCCGTGGGTCATCAGGGCGCTGTGCTCGTGCCATTGTTCGCGGCCAGCGGCGACGGCGGCGCGCAGCATGGCGAGGCTCGAGATGGTGGTCGCGTCGATCTCGAGGTCGAAGCTGTGGACCTCGCGGTACAGCAGGCCGTACTGGAACAGCAGCTCGCCGTAGAAGTCGGACAGCAGGCTGCGGTGCAGGGCGCGGTAGTCCTCGGGGTGGGGGACGACGAAGGCGCTGGCGAGGGCGTCGGCGACGAACACGAGCACGCCGACCTGATCGTCGTGGATCTCGAACACGCGCAGGGCCTCCTCGAGGCCGGCGATCCATACGCCGGGCATGGCGCGCTCGCTGCGGGGGCTCAAACCGCTGGCCAGGGCCTCGCGCGAATACTCGTGCCAGGCGACGTCGGGGCCGCCAAAGTGCAGCGCCAAGAAGCCCTCCATCGCGAGGTGCAGCGGCACGAAGCGCAGGGCGTTGCGATCCTCGCGCTTGGCCATGCGGTGCAAGATCGGGGTCCGGCGCGCCGCGGTGTGGTCGCCGCGGGCCGCAAGCTGGGCGCCGACGGCTGCGACCGGCTGACCGTCGTCGGTCCACTCCATCACGTAGGCGTGCGGCATGAAGGCGAAGTAAGTGGTGCCATCGCCGACCTTCACGGCGGCGGCGTCGACCTTGCGCGGACGCAGGCGCAGGTCGCCGGGGGTGGCCTGGCGCAGCAGCGGGATCATGCGCACGGCGCCCCACTGCTGGGCCGGCGCGGGCGTGAGGCCGGTGAGCGCGATGCCTGCAGTGGTCTCGTCGAACTTCACGAGGCGGGCTCCGTAGGGGTATCGACGGGAGCGCCGACGAGGGTGGCAGCGCGTACGGCGAGGTAGTGCTCGAGCTCGGCGAGGCTGAGGCCGCCGTCGGCGAAGCGGGCGAAGGCCAGCACGGTGGCGAGGTCCTCGGCGTCGCGCAGGCCGACGGTGGGTACGCTGCGATCGAGCGGGCGCGGGCCGAGGTGCGGGGCGTCGAACACGGGGTTGACGTGGACGATCGTGGTGCGGCGATCGGGGTCGAGGCGGGCGCGAAACACCCGGCAGACCTCGCCGGCGCCGCGCGGCGGGTCGTTGTCGAAGCCGTCGGAGACGATGACGACGAGGTCGGGGCGGGTCTCGAGGGCGGCGAGTAAGGGGGTGGCGAGGTCGGTCTGACCGCGCGGGGTGACGAGCAATGGATCTTCGAGCGGGCCACCTGTCCAAAAGGACATGTACTCGCGGGAGGCGGCGGCGAGCAGGCGGTCGACGGCGAGGGCCACGGCGAGCGGGCGGCGTGGTTTGTCGCGCGAGCCGGCGGTCGAGTAGGAGCGGTCGAGGACGGCGGCGACGCGGCCGAGCGGGAGCGGGGCGGCGGCCAGGCAGCGCCGGGCGCTGAGGGTTAATGCGGCGTGGAGCTCGTCGGCGCGGGCGCGACGCTGGGCCTCGGGCAGCGAGAGGACGTACAAGGCGACGCGGGTCAGCGGGGCGCGACCGAGGTCGATCTCGAGTTCGAGGCCGGCGCGCTTGGCCGCGGACTGGAGGCGCAGGCGCTCGCCGGCGGTGAGTCGCGGCTCGATGCGCTTGAGGAACAGCTTGCGGTCGATGCGGTGGCGGGCGGCGAGGCCCTCGGCGACGGTGAAGGGGAGGTCGTAGACGGCCTCGGCGGAGAAGTGGGCGCGGCGAAATTGCTCGAGCAGGGGGGTCTTGTAGCGCCGCGCGTGCCAGCCGCGGGCGAGGAAGGGCCCGAGCTCGCCGGGCAGGGGCGGGTGGACGTGGCGGACCAGGGCGTGGAGCTTGCTGCGATACTTGAGGGCGTCGAAGGCGAGGTCTTTGCGCTGGGCCAGGAACTCGCGGACGATCGCGCGGGTGCGGCGGTTGTTGACGCCGCGCTCGCGCAGGCCGAGCAGCACGCGATAGGCCCGCTGCGGCGGCAGGGCGGCCAGCACGGCGCGGCACAGTTGGCCCTCCTCGCGGCGGTCGGCGGGGTCCAGGTGCTCGCTGTGGCTGAGCAGCTCGAGGACGATGCGGCCCTGGTTGAAGTGGTTGACGCCCGCGGCGAGCGAGCGGGCGTAGAGGCGGCGATAGTTGCCGCGGATGTACTCGTGCAGGAAGGCGATGGAGACGGTCTGTTCGTGGCCGTCGCTGTAGAACTCGCGCTGGCCGGTACACGCGAAGCAGGCGTTGAGGAACACCACGAGATCTTCGTGGGCCACGCGGGCGGCGGCGGTCGTCTGGGTCTCGCTGGCAGACACGGGGCTCACGAAGGTGCCGCCCGGGGAGAGTGGGCGCGACGGGCTAGGACAGCTTCATAGGCTGGGTTCGGAAGTCGCGCTGAAGTCCCGCGAGCGGCCCGGCATCGTACCAGTACTGGGCCCGAATTGCCGATGCACGAAGATCACCGGGCGGGCGAAATAGCCGAACCAAGGTCGCGCCGCATGGGGGTACGCTTGCGCGCGGAGGCAACTGATGTCCGAGACGTACTACAAGGTGATCGACGGGAAGAAGTTCGATAAGCAAATGCTCGAGATCGCGGAGGCGACGACCTCGGGTCAGGGCGACGGCCGCATCTCGCTGGCGGACGCCCACCGACTGATCGCGGCGGTGACCGACGGCGGCCGCTACACGGATGTCGAGAAGGACACGATGGCGCACATCCGCGAGAACTTTAAGTTCACCGAGGAGGCCGACGTGTGGTTTCGCGACGAGGTCCGTCGCTTCGCGGCCCGCTGAGAGCGTCAGCCCGCTGCGCCAGGTTCGAGCTGCGTCAGCAGGAGCCTGCGCAGCGCGCCGCGGTGGGTGATCGGGAGCATATGACCGGCGCCCTCGATGCAGACGCGACGGGCGCCCGGGACCGCGGCCCGTAGGGCCTCGCTGATCGGCATGGCGACCTCGGTGCTGCGCTCGCCGTCGACTAGCAACGTCGGCACGGCGGCGAGGCGCGCGAGCTGGGCGGGCTCGTAGCGCCACCGCATCGCGGCCGCGAGACCGACGCCGAGCAGCACCGGGGCGAGTGCGACGAGGGTGGCCTGCTGCGGCGCCGAGAGCTGGTCCCAGCGGTCCATGCCCCAGCGGGCGAGCACCACCTGCATGGCGAGCTCGTGGTCGCCGCGCTCGACGAGCCCGAGGAGCGCGTCGACCTCGGCGCGGCTGCGGTCGTGGAGCGCCTGCGGAGCGCCGACGCGCAGGGCGTCGAAGCAGGCCGGCTCGACGGCGGTGAGGCTGAGGATCCGACCTGGGACACGCAGCGCCATGGCGATCGCCAGCAGGCCGCCGAAGGAGTGGCCGACGAGGTGGAAGCGGTCGACCTCGGCCACGGGCAGGAGGTCGTCGACCATGCGATCGATCGCGTTGGCGGGGGTGATCCCGGGGCGGAGCGGGGTCTCGCCGTGGCCGTGCAGGTCGGGCGCGAGGGTGCGGACGGCCGGGCCGAGACCGCGGGCGTAGCCGGTCCACTGGGCGCCCGAGCTGGCGCCCGCGTGCAGCATCAGGACGGTGGTCGGGGCGTCGTCGGGGCCCTCGCGGTGTACGAACACGGACATCTGGGGCGCCTCTCAGGGCTCGACTTCGAGGGCGGGCATGCCGAGCACGCCGGGGTTGCCGGGGCCGAGGCCGAGGGCCCGCAGCTCGGCGCCGACGGGACGAAGCTGCTCCATCAGTTCGATCTGCGCGTGGATCGAGGTCGGGGCGTCGCTGTTGTCGCGACCGCCGCCGAGGATCTGCTCGAACAGGCCCTTCTCCTTGGGGTAGGTGCGCAGCTCGATGTCCTCGTCGGCGCCGATCCCGGCGGCCTCGCGAGCGAGGCGCATGGCGACGCTCCAGCCGCCGAGCTCATCGACGAGGCCGATCTTCAGGGCGTCCTCGCCGGACCAGATCCGGCCCTTGGCGAGCTCCTGGACCTTGGCCAGCGGCAGGCCGCGGCCCTCGGCGACCTTGGTGGTGAAGTCGAGGTAGACGCGGTCGAGCCAGGCCTGGAAGCGCTGCCAGCCGTGGGCGGAGTAGTCATCGAGCTCGCTAAACATGTCGGCGTTGGCGGCGGTCTTGATCGTGCCGTGGGTGATGCCGAGGCGCTCGAACAGCTTGCGCGTGAGGATCTTGCCGCCGAGCACGCCGATCGAGCCGGTGATGGTGGCGGGCTGGGCGACGATCTTGGTGGCGTGCATGGCCACGAAGTAGCCGCCTGAGCCGGCGACGTTGCCCATGCTGACGATGACGGGCTTGCCGAGCTGCTTGGCGCGCACGGTCTCGCGCCAGATGGTGTCGGAGGCGACGTAGGAGCCGCCGGGGGAGTCGACGCGGAAGATGATCGCCTTGACGTCTTCGTCGTCAATTGCCTCGCGCAGGGCGCCGGCGACGGTCTTCGAGCCCATGGTCGGGCCGCCGCCGAACAGCGGGTCGAAGCTGTTGCTGCCGCGCACGACCGGACCGACGCCGTAGACGACGGCGATCCGCTTGCCGCGCTTGTGCGGCTTGCCGGCGCGCTCGAGGTACTTGTCGTGGAACAGCAGCTCGGCGCCCTCGCCGGCCTTCTCGTGGACGGAGGCCATGAGCTCGTCGCGGTAGCCGAGGCGGTCGACGAGCCGCTCTTGCAAGGCCTCGGGGCCGAGGAAGGGGCCACGATCGATCAAGGCGGTGACGGCGGCGATGTCGAGGCCGCGGCCCTCGGCGACGCCGCGGACCAGTTGCGCGTGCATGCTGGCGAGCACGGCCCCGAGCGCCTCGCGGTGCGCGGGGGTGTAGCCGCGCTCCGTGTACATGTTCATCGCGCTCTTGTACTCGTGGCGATGGTCCATGCGGACCTCGAGGTCGAGCTTGTCGAAGGTGCCGCGCAGGAACATGGTCTGCGCGGCGATGCCGTTGAGGCCGACGTCGCCGGAGGGTTGCAGCCAGATCTCGTCGAAGGCGGCGGCGAGGTAGTAGCCCTGGTTGCCGGGGCCGAACTCGCCGAAGCTCTCGGAGAAGGCGACGGCGAACTTGCCCTTGGCGCGAAACGCCTGGATCGCGTCGCGCATCTCCTGGGTCATCGCCATGCCGTAGCTGCCGGCGCCGATGTGCCCGACCAGGCCGACGACGCGGTCGTCGTTGCCGGCCCGCTCGAGCGCGCCGACCAGCTCGGCGACGTTGGCGTCGCCGCCCCCGAAGATCCGCGAGACGGGGTCGGTGCTGGCGTGCTCGACGAAGCTGCGCTCGAAGTCGATCTCGAGGATCGTGCGACCGGGGACGGTGTCACCACCGAGCGCGCAGCGAAACCCGGCGAAGAGGATCAGCAGCAGCACGACGGTGGTCGTGATGGCGCCGATGATCGCCAGGAAGGTGACGAGACGTCGGCGGGGGCGCGGGGCTGCGGTCATGTCGGGGTCTCGTCGCTGGCGGACTCGCGGCTGTCCGCGGCATCGGTGGCATCCACGACACCGGTGGGATCGGCGGCGTCGATGACTTCGAGGCCGGGCTTGCGTGAGACCGCGGCGCCCTCGCGCAAAGTTTCGCCGAGGGACTTGGCCCAGCCTGCGAGGTCGCCGAGGGTGCTCTCGAGCGCGGGCTTGGACAGTTGGAGGCCGGACATGGCCTCGCGCAGCATCTCCTTGGCGCGGCGCAGGCGGCTCTTGACGGTGCCGGACGGGATCTCGAGGACGGTGGCGACCTCGGTGGCCGACATGTTCTCCCAGTAGTGGAGCTCGAGGGCGATCTGGAGGTCGATCGGCAGGCGGCGCAGGGCCTCATGCAGGATCTTCTGCTCCATATGCTTGGCGACGACGGTGCTCGGCGAGGGGTCGAGGTCGTAGAAAGACCGCGACTCGAGGTCGACGTGGCTGTCCATCTTGCGGCGCCGTCGGTAGTGGGCGAGCAGCTCGAGGCGGGCGACGCCGAACAGGTAGGTGCGAAAGCTCGAGGCGCCGCGAAAGCGGTCGCGGGTCTCGACGCAGGCGAGCAGGGTGCGCTGCATGACCTCGTCGGTGTCGTCGCCGACCTTGTGGCGCAAGAACCGGTGGATGCTCGCGAAGTGGCGATCGAAGAGCTGGCTGCCGGATTGCAAGTCACCGCCGCGCCAGGCCTCGAGGAGGGCGAAATCGTCGACCATCGCGCGCCAGGCTAACACGGTGCGAGCCTCACGGGGCGAGCACGGCGGCGAGGCGCTCGGGGTCGGCGACGCCCAGCGCGCGCAGGGCCGCGGCACCGGCCGGGTCGCGCAGGCGCAGCAGGGCCGTGGCCTCGTGCATGCGGTGGCCGCTGACGGCGAACTTCGCGGCGGCCTCGCGCAGCAGGGACTCGGCCGACTCGGGGAGCAGGCGGGCGCGCAGCAGGGTGGCGTGGGCGCTGGGGCCGAGGGCCTGGAGGTCGTCGACGGCGCGCACGGCAGCGCGACGCATGGCGGGGTCGCCGGACTGCTGGCGAAACGCGGCGAGGCTGGTGCGGGCCCACAGCTCGGCGGCGGCGAAGCGCAGCGATGGCGCGTGCAGGAGGCCGGCGCGGGCCAGCAGAGGTGCGTCTTGTTGCTGCTGGGCGAGCGGGCGGGCGGGCTCGCCGGCGTAGAGATGAAGGGCGACGCGGGCCTCGGCGAGCTGGAGGTGCTGGACGTGATAGCCGTGGGCGGGGGAGTAGGGCCAGGCGGCGTCGGCGTCGGCGAGGCTGCGGCGGGCGCCTTCGAGGTCGCCCTGCGTGAGCCGCAGCCACAGCTCGAGGCCATGCAACCACACCAGGGCGCAGCGATCGTCGGACCCGCGGGCGGCGGTCAAGACCGCCGGTAGTCGGTGCGCGAGGGTCTGCCAGTCGCCGAGCGCGGCGAGGGTGCGAAGGACGTGGAACTGGACGCAGGCGCGGGCGTAGGGCAGCGCGAGGTCGGCGTGCGGGGAGTCGGCGAGGGCCTCGGCGCGGGCGCGGAGGGCGTGCAAGTCGAGGGCCGGCGTGAGCAGCCCGGCGAGGTCGGCGAGGAACGCGGTCTCGCCGTCGCCGAGGCGCTCGGCGAGCGCGCGGGCCTCGGCGAGGAGGGTCTCGGCGCGGGCCCATCCGGCGGATCCGTGGGGGGCGGTGTACGCGGCGTGGGCCGCCTCGAGCGCGAGGGCCCGACCGATCCGCACAGGCTCACCTGTCTGAAGGGCCAGGAGCAGGTGCTGCGCCTGGACGTCGGCGGCGATGCCCGGGTCGGTGGCCATGGCGCCGAGCGCCGCGGCGCGCAGCAGGTCGACCCGCCCGAGCGCGACGGGGGGGATCGCGGTGATCGGGCGCTCCTGCCAGTGGATGCCGCGTGTGGCGATCCGCCCGCGCCGCCACAGGCTCGCCAATTTACCCCGTACGCTGGCGACCGGGGGCGTCAGGCCGGCGGCGGGGAAGCTGCTGGCGAGCACCTCGCGACCGGCCTCGAGGTGGCCCGAGGTCAACAACAGGGTCGCGGCGGCGGCGGCGTATCGCAGGGCGGCGGGCTCGTCAGCACCTGTCCTCGCGGCCAGGTAGGCCTCGGCGGCGGCGCGCGAGCGGCCGGCGCGGGCGAGCGCCACGGCGCGCTCGAAGTGGAAGCGGCTGGCCTCGCCAGGGCCGAGCTCGGCGGCCCGCAGCAGCAGCTCGGCGGCGCGTTCGAACTGGCCGGCGTCGAGGGCGATGCGGGCGGCGGCCTCGGCGTAGTGCAGGGCACGCGGCAGATCACCGGCGCCGCGAAACAGGCGCGAGAGCTGCTCGGGATCGGGGGCGGGCTCGAGCGCGAGCGCGGCCGCGAGGGTCGCGTGGAGCACCCGCAGGGCGCTGCCGTCGAGCTGGGCGAGCACGACCTCGCGGGTGCGCTCGTGGAGGGTGTCGAGGCGCTCGCCGTCGGCGGCGCTGAGGCTGCGCAGCAGGCCCATGCCGAGCAAGGGATGGACCACGGCGCGGGCGTCCTGTTGGGCCTCGGCGGCGCGCAGGGCCAGGGTGGCGGGCAGCGGGGCGCCGGCGACGGCGACGAGATCGAGGAGTCGGCGCTGGGCATCACCGAGGCGACCGATGCGGATCTCGAGCAGCTCGTCGAGGGTGACCTCGGGCGCGGCGGTGCTGCCGTGGGCGACGAAGCGGGCGAGGTCGTGGAGGAACTGCGGGCTGCCCTGGGCCTCGGCGGCGAGCTGGGTCAGGCGGCCGGCGGCGGTGTCGGCCCCGAGCACGGCGGCCGCGAGCGCGAGGGTCTCGTCGGGGTCGAGCGGCGCGAGCTCGATGATCTGCAAGCCGACACCTGGCGTTTTGGACATGTCCTCGAGGGCATGTAGCGCGGGGCTGGTGTGGCTGTCCTCGCTGCGGTAGCTGGCGATCAGCAGCACCGGCGGCGGGTCGGGCGGGGCGAGCAGGCGCTGCAGGGCGCGCACGCTGTCGACGTCGCCCCACTGGAGGTCGTCGATCCACAGGACCAGCGGGCGCGGGGCGGTCAGGCGGGCGAGCAGGAGCCGCAGCGCGGCGAAGGCCTCGGCGCCGAGCTCGGAGGGCTGGGCCGGTCGCTCGGCGAAACTCTGCGCGAGGGCGCCGCGGGCGCCGCGGGCGCGCAGCAGCGAGTCCGGGCCGGGTCGCGCGGGCCCCGGTCCATCGTGGTCGTGGTCGCCGGTCTGGAGCACCGGGAACAGCGGGGCGAGGGCGGCGACCGCTGGCGCGAGCTCGGGGCGCGGGTGCTGGCGGAGGTGGCGGGCGAGCGCGTCGACCAGGCTGTCGAGGGCCTTGAGCGGGACGCCGTCGCGCTCGTAGCAGCGGGCGCGCAGGACGACGGCGGTGCTGCGCAGTTCATCGGTGACGTGGCGGATGAGGGCGGACTTGCCGAGGCCGGCGTGGCCGCGCACGAGGATGACGGAGGGCCGCCCCTCGGTGCACACCAGGGCGTAGGCGCGGCGCAGGGCGTCGACCTCCGCGGCCCGACCGATGAAGCGACGGGCGCCGACGTGGGTGGCGGCGGGCGAGAGATGGGCGCCGCCGCGGGTGTGGCTGACCTCGGCGGCGTGGTGCAGGAGGCCGAGCAACTCGGCGCCGGACGGCCGCTCACCCGGGGTCGGCCGCAGCAGTTGCATGCATAGCGCCTCGAGGTCGTCCGGCACGCCGGTGACCAGCGCGCGGGGCGGGATCGGCAGCTCGGTCTGCTTGAGCTGCATCATCGCGGCGAGGTCGTGGCCGTGAAATGGCACGTGACCGGTGAGCGCCATGTAGAGGGTGGCGCCGAGGCTGTAGTAGTCGCTGGGCGGGGTTCGCGGGCCGCCGAGGGCCTGCTCGGGGGCCATATAAGCGGGCGTACCGACGACCATGCTGCCGGCGGTGGACTCGAGGGTGCCGACGCTCTCATCGCCGACGAAGCCGAAGTCCATCAAGACGACGCGCCCGCGGTGGGTGACCATGACGTTGGTCGGCTTGATGTCGCGATGCAGCTTGTGGGCCTGATGCAGGGCCTGGATGCCGTCGACCAGTTGGGCGAACACGCCGCGCAGGCGGGCGAAGTCGGCGACTGGGGTCAGCCGGAGCTCGTCGTCGGGCGAGTGCTCGGCCGGGTCGGTGGCCCACAGGTACTTCAGGAGCGTGACCCCGCGGATGAGCTCCATCGTGAAGAAGAACTGGTACTGGTCGCGACCGAGCTCGTAGAGGCCGACCAGGTTGGGATGGGTGATCCGCGAGAGCGCCCGGAACTCGCGCTTGAACAGGGTGAGCGCCCGGGGGCTGTGCCCCCGCAAGATCTTGAGCGCGACCTGCTCGCCGCGCATGGGGTCGAAGACCTCGTAGACGAGGCCCATCGCGCCGGAGCCCATCAGGCGCACGATCTCGTAGCGGTCGATCATGACCGGCTCACGCGGCTGCCCGAACACCGTCGCCCGCATGAGCGCGCGCAGTCTGTCCGCTTCGAGGTCGGCCAAGCGGCGAGCAGCCTAACACGCGAAGGCCCCTGTTCCGACCCGGCAACCCCCCGGGGATCTGCGGCCCGGGGATCTGCGGATGTCGGCGGTGTCCGCGATGTGATAGCTGGAGAATGGACGAGGAGGTGCGTATGCGATCTGGAACATTCTCCACATGTCGGGGTCAGTCGAACCCAAGCGGGCGAAGTCGAAGAGGTGAGCGCAGCAGGCCGCATTCGCAGGCGCGGGTGTCGGCGTGCATCTCCGTCACCTCCTCCGTCATCTCCTCCGTGGCCCTCGCCGCGCTGGCCGGCTGTGGCGACAGCGACGGGCGCGAGGACAGCACCGCGGCGAGCGCGTCGGCGTCGGCCTCGATGAGCGGCGGGTCGATCAGCATGAGCGGTGGTGAGTCGGGCTCGAGCTCGGGCGCAACGACACCGACCACCGGCCCCGTCGAACCGACCGGCACCAGCGACGTGACGGTCGACCCGACTTCGACCAGCGGCGGCAGCGGGCTGCTCGTCATCGACCCGGCGAAGTCGACGGTCACGCTCGAGGACGGCGTGGCTCCGCCACAGCAGCTCACGGCGAAGCTGGGCGGCCAGCCAGTGACGGCGCTGTGGACCAGCGAGGCGAGCTTCCTCGGCAGCGTCGACGACAGCGGCCTGGTGACGATCTCGGGCAACTACGGCGGCCAGATCCAGGTCGAGGCGCTGCACGAAGGCCAGCAGGCGCAGGCCGAGGTCGACGTGTTCTTCAAGAAGGTGATCACGCCGCCGGAGGTGACGGAGGCCGACAAGCTGCTGCTCGACGCGGCGATGAACCCGGACGTCGAGGCGGTGCTGGCCTATCCGTACGACCAGATGGTCTACCCGAAAGGGCTGCCCTCGCCCGAGCTGATGTGGAACGGCAGCGCCCCCGGCGACAAGTATCTGGTGCACTTCAGCCACGCGCTGCTCGACGTCAAGGTCTACGCGGTGGCCGAGCCGCCCTCGCGCCTGACGATCGAGCAGGGCCTGTGGGACTCGATTGCGGCGACGGTCAACGGCGACACGATGGATCTGCGGATCCATCGCCTCAAGGTCGGTGAGGTGGCCGCGACGGTGGTCGCCGACGATACGTGGACGATCACTTCGGAGCCGCTGATCGGCTCGGTGTACTACTGGGCCAACAGCCTCGGTCGCGTGCTGCGGATCAACCCCGGCGCGCTGGCCCCGGAGGACTTCCTGCTGGCCGGCGGCCAGGACGGCTGCAGCACCTGCCACTCGGTCTCGGCCAACGGCAAGACGCTGATCCTTGGCGGCGACATCGCGGTGTCGACCTGGGACCTGGTCAAGAACGCCCCCGTGCTCGACCTCACCACGGTCGGCAAACCGATCCGCGACTGGGCGATGGCCGCGGTCTCACCGGACGGCTCGGTGGTGGTCGAAAACGGGGAGATTAATCTGCCCGGTCCGCCCGGCGGCGGCGACGGCATGTGGGACGCGCTGACCGGCCTCAAGCTCGCCAACACCGGCCTCGAGGGCATCACGCTCGACATGCCGGCGTTCTCACCCGACGGCACGAAGCTCGCCTACGTCGACCACGTCAGCCACGCGCTGTCGGTCTACAACTACGACGCGGCGCTCAAGCAGGTCAATACGCCGCTCGAGCTGGTGCCGCCCGGCAACGACCCGGCCCTCAACGGCATCACCTTCCCGAGCATGTCCCCCGACGGCAAGTGGATCGTCTACCACCGCGGCGCCTACCCCAACTCGCTCGATACCCGCTTTGGCCCGGGCCACCTGTACATCGCCAGCAGCGAGACGCCGGGCCAGGAGGTCCGCCTCGCGGGCGCCAACGGCGACGCCTATCCGTTCGTCGCCGGCCCGCGTGACCTCGGCTGGAACTACGAACCCACGTTCGCGCCGCGCACCTCGGGCGGCTACGCGTGGGTGGTGTTCACGTCGCGGCGCACGTACGGCAACCGCCTGCTCGGCACCAAGGACGAGGCCAAACAACTGTGGATGATGGCTCTCGAGGAGAACCCGACACCCGGGGTCGACCCGTCGCACCCGGCGTTCTGGATGCCGGGGCAGGACCTCAATACGCTTAACATGCGCGGCTTCTGGGCGCTCGTGAAGGATGATCCGGGCGGCTGATCTCTCGCGGGATCGGGGGGGGATGTCCTGCCGGAGACGCACTCTCCGGGGGTGCGGGGATGCCCCGCTGATTCTTCGTTGCAACTCGAGTCCTTCGCTTCGCTCGGACTCGAGGCATCCGATAGATCATCGGGGCATCCCCGCATGCCCTGTAGATCGGTAGCCGGCTGGCTTTTCGGGCAGGTCGGCTCGGCTCAGGGGGCGAAGGGGTCGCACATGTTCATGGCGCCGAGCACGACGTCGGCCTTGAAGCGCGGCTGGAGCTTCGAGTTGGCGAACGAGTAGCCGACGATGCCGATGATGTCGTCGAACTTGGTAGCGATCGGGCACTTGTTGTTGAGGACCATGTCCTTGATGCCGTCGGTGATCTGGTCGTCGACGCGGAGGGCGCCGGTGATGACGAACTCGTCGAAGTCCATCGGGTTGTCGGCGTTGTCGTCGGTGATGGCGACCGGGCCGACGCGGACCAGCATGGACTCGTAGGGCTCGGCGTTGGCCTTGCCGGTGGCGAGGGTGGCGGGGTCCATGAGGAAGGGGTCGAAGGGCAGCACGAGGCCGGGGTCCTCGATCATGACGACCGGGTTGGTGATCTCGGCGAGGCCGTTGAACTCCTCGTAGACGCCGGTGAGGGCGACGCGGTTGCCGAGCTTGACGGTCGGGGTCTTGGCGCCGGTGAACACGAAGATGCCGTTCCACGGATCGGTGGTGTCGTTCTGGATGTAGAAGCCGCGCGAGCCGCCAGCGTCGGGACGCACGGCGGTGACGTAGGCGCCGGTGATCGAGACGGCCGCGCCGACCTTGGGGTGGGCGGGGTCCATCGGGTTGCGGATCGCCGGGATCGAGGTCGGGCAGGTGCCGGCGCCGGGGTTGAACTCGGCACAGTCGTCGCACTCGTCGCCGTGGCCGTCGCTCTCGGCGTCGGCCTGGTTCGGGTTGGCGACGCGGGGGCAGTTGTCGCTGCCGTTGGGTACGCCGTCGTCGTCGATGTCGTCGGCGTCGAGCAGGACGCAGGCGTCGCCGGCCTCGAGCGGGCAAGTGTCACAGGCGTCGCCGAGCAGGTCGCCGTCGGCGTCTTGCTGGCCGTTGCCGATCAGCAGCGGCGGGTTGAACACGTCGGGGCAGTTGTCGTCGTCGGTCATGCCGTCGCCGTCGGGGTCGTCGGCGGTGGGGATGCCGGTGTACTCACCGGGGCGGGACGGCACGCAGGTCGGCTCGAGGTCGGGGGTGCCGCAGAAGAACAGGGGATAGGTCGGGCTGATCGCGGCGGTGACGGAGGCGAGGGTGACGCCGCCGCCGACGTCCTGGGCGACGCAGGCGCGCTTGGCGATCCCGCAGACGTCGAGGGTCTCGCAGGCCTCGCCGCCGATCTCGGCGGTGTCGACGATCACGTCGTCGCCGTACAGGACCTCACCGGCGCGCAGGACCAGGACGACGTCCTCGAGGTCGGCGCGGATGACCGCGGCGTGGTGCTTGTCGACGGTGCCGTTGAAGATCGAGATGTCGGCGACGAGGCCGGTCTTGAGCAGGCCGATCGCGTTCTCCGAGCCGGTGGCGAGCGCGGCGTTGGTGGTGACCATCTTCCACAGGTCAGCGTCGGTGAAGTGCTTGTTGTAGTAGTTGGTGTTGAGCTCGTCGGCGCAGCGCAGCTCACGGAGCAGGTTCATCGAGCCCGAGGCGACCCAGTCGGTGCCGAGCGCCATGTTGACGCCGAGCTGGTCGAGCACGGTGGCCTGGGCGGTGTTGCCGTAGAGCACGACGTTGGAGCGTGGGGACCAGATCACGCGGGTCTGCTCCGGGTGCATCAGCTTGGTGTCCTCTGCGGTGATCCCGACCGCGTGGATGATCGCGGTCATCGGTTCGATGACGTCGTTGGGCGGCTTCGACAGGCACAGGAACTCGTTGCGGGCGAAGTCGTTGATGCCCTCGGCGATGTGCGGGAGGTAGGCCTCGAGGCCGGCGATCTCGGCGGTGGTGACGAGGTTGGGGTAGTTGCAGCCGCTGTCGAGCTGGAGGGCGTTGCTGTCGCCGAGCGGGAAGGTGTCGCTGTTGGCGGGCTGGAGCGGCAGGCCCTCGCTGAGGTTGGCGGTGTCGAGGTTGCGCAGCAGGCCGGCCTGACCGCCGACGCTGGCGGCCGAGGTGGCGCCGCCCATGATGAAGCGCAGCTCGGCGGCCAGCACGGCCTCCTTGGAGGCGCCGCCGGGGACGATGAGCTTCTGGTGGCCGTTCTTGCCGGCGCGCCAGTCGTGGCGGTGCTCGTAGCGGTCGACGCCCTCGCCGATCGGCTTGTTCTTGGCGAAGGTGATGTGGTCGTGGGGGTTGATCAGGCCGGGGGAGATCACACCGTCGGCGCACGCGAGCTCGGTGGCCTCGGCGGCCTCGGGCAGGTCCAGACAGTCGCAGCCGACGCACACGATCGTGCCGTTGTTGACGAACACGGCGCCGTTCTCGTAGATGGTGTCCGGGGCGAGCACGGTGCCGCGGATCATCAGACCCTGGGTGCCGGGCTTGGAGATCTCGCAGGTGCCCTCGGCGGGCGGGGCCAGCGGCGGGGTGTCACAGACGACGAGCGGGTCGATGTCGCCGCCGGTGTCGGTGTCGGTCTCGCCGGTGTCGGTGTCGGTCCCGCCGGTGGTGCCGGGGCCGGTCGAGTCGACCGGGCTGGTGGTGTCACCGGTGGTGACGCCGGTCGTGGTGGCGTCGGAGGTCGTGCCGGGCGTGGTCGTGCTGGTCGGCGTCTCGGTCGTGGCCTCGCTGGTCGTCGGTACGGTGCTCGGGGTGTCGCCGGTGGTCTCGCCTCCCGTGGTGCTCTCGGTGGTCATGCCGACATCGTCGGTGCACGCACTGAGCACGAGGGCGCAACAGAGGGAAGAGGCGACGAGGGGGCGAAATACCGAAGGACAGTCCACGCGCGGACGATACTCCAGGAACCATCGCCGTTTCAACGCGGCCCGGTGCCGCCGGGGTGCGACTGCGTCTGGAGACACGCGTCCCGGTGTTCGTGTTCCGGCGGTGTCACGTGATGGTCACAGGGGGCTGTGCGAGCCGGTTCGTGGTTGTGTGTGCAAGGGCCGTGAGCCAACCCATTCGCCGTGGGGCCGAAAACCGGCGCCTGTGGTCACCGCAAAGCACGACGATCGGCCATAGGTTTGCGGCGGAGGCATCGATGATCCACGGCTTTAGGGGCGCGGCGTTTGGTTGCATGGTTCTGACGGGCTGCAACGGTGGTGGCAGCGGCACGGGCGGGTCGTTCGGCGACAGCGTGCCGGTCGAGACCAGCACCAGCGAGACCGGCGACGGCAGCACCGGGATGACGGTGCCGACGACGGGCGAGGGCACGACCACCACCACGGCGACGACGACCAGCGCCGCGAGCACGGGCGCGAGCAGCTCGAGCGGCGGAGGCGGGTGCGTCGAGGACATCGACTGCGAGGGGCATCCGGACGGGCCGCTGTGCGTCGACGGGCGCTGCACCGTCACGTGCATGCCGGCCGACACGAAGCCGTGTTACACGGGCCCGCTCGACAAGGTCGACGTCGGCGCGTGCTTGCGTGGGACCTCGACCTGCGACGCGAACGGGCTCGGCTGGGGCGCGTGCGAGGGCGAGGTGTTGCCGCTGCCGAGCGAGCTGTGTGGGAACCTCAAGGACGACGACTGCAACGGTGATGTCGACGAGGACGTCGACGCGGACGGGGACGGCTGGGGCGTATGTTCGGGCGACTGCTGCGACATCGACGGCGACGCCTGCTTCGCGCCGGCGCAGGTCAACCCGGGGGCGTTCGAGTACGTCGGCAACGACGTCGACGACGACTGCGACGGCGAGATGGACGAGCTCGCGGAGGCGTGCGACGCCGGGCTGGCGAGCGGCTCGGGCGAGCCCCTGAACTACGCGCGGGCGATCGACCTGTGCACGATCACGGAGGAGTCGCCGGACGACCCGAAGGACCGCACCTGGGGCGTGATCTCGGCGAAGTTTAGCCTCGCGGACGGCAAGGGCGCGCCAGCGGCGGTGTCACGATCGATCCGCACCGGCTTCGGCGCGGCGATCAAGCCGCAGAAGCACAACAGCCTGATCGTGCTGTCGAGCGGGCACGCGGCCGACGCGACCGACAAGAGCCCGGCCTACGCGCCCTTCGAGTCGGGCCAGGACCTCAAGACCACGAGCCCGCCGCCGATGGACTGGCTGGCGGCCAACGACGGCAAGATCCCGAACCCGCCGGGCTGCCCGGCGCCGCTGGTGCCGGCGGCCAACGACGCGGTCATGCTGACGCTGCGCATACGCGTGCCGACCAACGCGAGCAGCTTTTCGGCGCGCATGTACTTCATGTCGGCCGAGTACCCGGAGTACGTGTGCAGCAAGTACAACGACTTCTTCGTCGCGCTGGTCGACTCGAAGGCGGTCGGTAACCCGTCCGACAAGAACGTCGCGGTGTACGACGACGGCAAGACGCAGTGGCCGATCGGGGTCAACATCGTCAAGGTGGCCGACGGGCTGTTCTCGCAGTGCGAGGGCGGGCCGGTCGGCTGCGCGGGGGTCGATGGGGTCTACAACGGCTGCAAGGGCACGGCAGAGCTGGTCGGCACCGGCTTCGATGCGTTCGACAACTTCGCGTGCAACGCCCAACAAAAGCTCGCGGGCGGCGGCTCGGGCTGGCTGACGCTGCGCGGCAACGTCGATCCTGGCGAGGTGATGGAGATCCGGCTCGCGGTGTGGGACACCGGCGGGCACCTCTACGACTCGCTGGTGCTGCTCGACGCGTGGGAGTGGTCGCTCGACCCGGCCGAGCCGGGCGTGACGCCCGGCTGAGTGGGCGCCTCCAGGCTATGCGGCTCGTGAACTCGCACAAGCGCCTGGCGAGCTTGACCGTCCAGTTGCCGCCGGGGGCGGCGCAGCTGCGGGCGCCGCTGGTGCGCATAGCGCTGCTGGTGGCGCTGGTGTTCGTGAGCGGCATTGTCGGCTTTATGGCGATCGGCGGACCGGAGACGGGGCTCGTCGATGCCTTCTACATGACCAGCATCACCCTGACGACGATCGGCTATGGCGAGGTCGTGCCGGTCGAGACCACGGCCGCGAAGCTGTTCACCAGCCTGTACGCGATCGTCGGCTTCGGTATGTTCGTGTACCTGTTCTCGAACGTGACCGCCTTCATGGTCGAGGGCGGCCTCGACCGCTATCTCTGGGACCGCAAGATGCACCGAACCATCGAAAAACTGAAGGATCACTCTGTCGTGTGCGGGGCCGGCAACACCGGGCGTCACATCATCGCCGAGCTTCTGGAAACCCGGCGGCACTTTGTGCTGATCGACCGCGATGCCGAGGTCGTGCGCGCATTACACCAGCAGCTCGGCGTCTCGTTCCCCGCGGTGATCGGCGACGCGACCGACGACGACGTGCTGCGGGCCGCCGGGGTGCCGCGGGCCAGCGGCCTGATCGCCTGCGTCAGCAACGACAACGACAACCTGGTGATCGTGCTGTCGGCCCGGCTGCTGACCCCGAAGCTGCGCATCGTCGCCCGCTGCGTCGACGAGCGCGAGCAGACCAAGATCCGTCGCGCCGGCGCCGATGCGGTGGTCCTGCCGAACAGGATCGGCGGCATGCGTATGGTCTCCGAGCTGGTGAGCCCGCACGTCGTCACATTTCTCGACGTCATGCTCCGCGACAAGGAGCGGCGCCTTCGGGTCGACGAGGTCCTGGTCCCCGAGGGCTCGCCCCTCTCCGGCACCACGATCGGTGCGCTGCGCGCCCACAAGATCAAGGACTTCCTGGTCGTCGCATTGCGCCAGCCCGACGGCACTTGGTGTTACAACCCCGAGGAGCACGAGCCCGTGCACCCCGGCGTCGCCATCATCTTCATGGGCAGCTCCGAGGCCCGCATTGCGCTCGAACGCCTGCTCGGTCGCTGAGGCCCGAGTCCGTGTTGCTCAAGCCTCAAATCCAATGATGCTACACTACTATCGTCGTCATGACCCGAGATGGTCGTGTACGGCGTCGTGGACATGTAGGTCTTGATCTGGGGGATACTTCGTTGTTTCGTCATCGCTGGCCCATCAATGCACTTGCCGTACCGGGTTGGCGCGCGGCGGGATCGAGCCGTCGCCGTGGGGTCACCGCCCGGCGAGCCGCGGCTCGAAGTGCAACGAATGCATCGACTCGCAGCTCTTGCATCGACCGGTGAAGAAGCTGCTCACGGCTCAGGAGCAGCGAGCGCCGCGGAGCTGCAAATAATGGCACGAGGCTTGCTCAAGGCATCTGTCATGATCACCACGACCGCATCGACCTGGATCCTCGGACTCGACCTTGGTGACCGCAGCCGCGGCGCGCTCTGCTTCGCCGACTGGTTCGCGGGGCCGGAGCACACCATCGCCGTGCACGTCGTGGAGATGTGGAGCCGCCCCTACATTCATGCGGAGCCGAGTGTCGCGGTCCAGGAGGCCTTGCAACGCATTTCCAGCGAGCTGCACGTCAGCCCGCCCACCCGCATCAGCGTACTCGATGCGGGGTCGGCGGAGGAGGGACTGGCGCGGGCCAGCGAGGGAGCCGCGGGCCTCATCATCGGTCGAGCCGCCCGACGCCTCGAGGAGACGCCGTGGGCCCTCGGCCGCGTCGCTCGTCGCATCCTGCGGCGCCTCCCATGCCCGGTCGTCGTCGTGCCGCGCGATCTCGCTGAAGTCGGCCCCGGACCGGTCATCCTCGCCACCGCGCTCGACGGGTCGAGCGACGCTGCGGTCGGCTTCGCCCGCGATGCCGCCGCGAAGCACGGCCGTGAGCTCATGGTCGTGCACGTCAACGAAGCCCGCTTCAGCGGTCTCATCGACGACCGTGATCCCTTGTGGCGGCGTGCATGCGAGGTCTATCGGGAAGATCTGGTGACCGCCTTGCGCGCCTGGATGACCAGACACGCCCTGAGCGGACCGGCCCGGGTCGTCGATGGCAGCGTCGTGGACGAGCTTCAGACCCTCGCGGTCACCGTCCAGGCGGCGCTGGTGGTCGTGGGCTCGCGCCGCCTGGGTGCCGCCGGCCGGATCTTCCTTGGCAGCACGGCGTCCACGCTCGCCGGTGGCGCCGCGTGCCCGATCGCCGTGGTCGCGCCGGCTTGAGCCGCGCGATGGGACGGGCAATCTCATGGTTAAAGACCGCAGCCGCCGCGTCGCGCCGTCGTTGCGCCTTGACCATGATTATCCGATGAGCCAGTGATCCGTCCATGAACAGATCTGTCCTCTCCACGACGGGTCGGCGACGTCTATAGCGAAGGAACGACGGGTCGTTCGGGCCGGCGAGCAGCGCCCTGCTCGGCTGCGCGGCGGCGCCTCGGGGCTCGCGCAGGTGCAATAGTTGCACCTGCGCGAACGCTTCGCGCCGGTGCGAGACGGTCGTGGGCATAATGACGGGCCACGAGCGCTGGCACGGGCCTTGCTTTTCGACCGTCGGCTGCATGCCGGCCCGCGGAGAAACACCATGCAACTCACCGTCTTCATGATCCCGTCCTCCACTCTGCTCTTGCTCGCTACTTGCTGGCTGACCGGCGCGACGGTAATTGTCACGTTGTTCCTGCTCAATCACCGTCGCATCCTCAACGACCAGAACCACACCGATTAGCCTCCACAATGCCGAAGCGATCAGTCATGTCAGCACGACAACCCCCCGTTATCCTCCTTCTCGCGCTGATAGGCGGCTGTGACCCGATCTCCACCCCGGAGGGGCGCACCGCGCTCGCCGCGTGCTTTGACGCCTGCAAGGACCGCGGGTTGAGTGAGACGGATCAGTCGACCTGCCGCCTCAATTGTGCAGAGTCCGCCAAGGTGTCGCCGTTCCCGACGAAGCCGCCGCCGCTCGCATCCGCAGCGAACTGCATCGGCTTATGCGAGCCCGGCAACAGCCCGGGGGCGCAGGCCTGCGTCGCTGCCTGTCGCCCCGAGGGTGTCGCCCCCGCCGTGCTGGACCGGCTCACCGCCTGCGTCGCGGATTGCCAGTCCGACGTCAAGACTCCCGTCGATGACCGCGCGACTTGCCGGCTGCTGTGCGCCCAGGACGGCACGCCGGCGCCGTAGTCGCCCCTGCGCGGCAAAGCGGTCGACCGCTCTCTCTCTTGCTGGACTCACGGTGACTGCATGCTTGGTCTGACCGCCCGGATCGCCCAGGCCGATCGCTGGCGCCCGCGCCCGCGGGCGCCTACAAGGCCTGGACGAAGGGGCGCCGGGCCAAGTGGGAGCAGCGCACGCGCGCCCGGAACACCGCAGACGACAAGGAGAAGCGACCGTGATGACCCTCGCCATGCTTGATACCCCCGTTGCCATGACCGGCGTCCGCCCGATCGACCTCGCGGCCTTCGCGGCGCTGGCCTTCGTGTGGATCTTCGTGTTCGCGCTGCTCTACGGCATCTATCGCGTCTTGCGTAGCAAGGCCCGCGGCGACGCCGGCTGGGGCGACTCACCAGGCCTGTGAGGTCAGCGCTGGCGTCTAGCGCCGGCCATAGGCGTGCATTCGGTACTGAATAGTACGCACGCTCAAGTCGAGGATCTCCGCGGCCCGCGTCGTCGAGCCATCGACGGCGTCCACGGTCGAGAGGATCGCGTGGCGCTCGATCTCCGCCATCGTCGAGCCAGGGATCCGTACACCGCCGTGGACGTCGGGAGCCTCCTCGAAGGGGAAGTGCTCGACGTCGATCATGTTCCCGGCGCACAGGACCACGGCGCGCTCGATGGCATTCTCCAGCTCACGCACGTTGCCGGGCCACCGGTGGGCGAGGATCTTCTGACGCGCGCGCTCGGTGAAGCCATCGATCCTCGCGTGGTTCTCCTCGACGAACCGCCGCAGGAAGTGCTCGGCGAGCATCAGCGAGTCGCGGCCTCGCAGACGCAGCGGTGGCATCTCGAGGTGCACCACGTTGAGTCGGTAGTACAGGTCTTCGCGGAATTTACCCTCGCGGACCGCCTGGGCCAGATCGCGGTTGGTCGCCGCGATCAGCCGCACGTCGAGCTTGACCGTCTCTCCGCTCCCGACGCGTTCAAAGGCCCGCTCCTGCAACACGCGGAGCAGCTTGACTTGCAGGGCCGGCGAAATTTCGCCGATCTCGTCGAGGAACACGGTGCCGCCGTTCGCCTGTTCGAATCGGCCGACGCGCCGGCGCTCCGCGCCGGTGAACGACCCCTTCTCGTGACCGAACAGCTCGCTCTCCAGCAAGCTCTCGGCCAGCGCGGCGCAATGCAAGGTGACGAGCGGCCCCTTGGCTCGCGGGCTGAGCGCGTGGATCGCCCGCGCGAGCTCACCCTTGCCCGTGCCGCTCTCCCCGGTGATGAGCACCGTGGCCCGGGAGGGCGCGACCTGCTGGGTCACCTCATAGATCTTCTGCATGGCAGGGCTCCCGCCGAGCATCCCCTGCAGCCCGCTGCCGTCGCGCTGGTGGAGCAACTGGCGGAGGTTCGCGGCCTCGAGGCGCAGCGATCGCCGCTCCATCGCGCGCTCGATCGCCAGGATCAACTCGTCGATCTCCAGCGGCTTGGTCAGATAGTCGTCCGCACCGGCCCGCATCGCCGAGACGGCCGAAGCCACCTCGCCGAGCGCGGTGGCGACGATCACCGGGAGGTCGCGGTCCTGCTCGCGCAGCTTCTTGAGCAGCTCGAGGCCGTCCATCTTCGGCATCCTGAGGTCCGTCACCACGACGTCAGGGGCGAACTCCCCCGAGGTTTGCAGCGCGGCCGCGCCGTCGGCCTCGCTCCGCACGCGGTAGCCCTTGTGGCGAAGGAGCTTCTCCAGGCCCAGGCGCGCGCTGGGTTCATCGTCGACGACCAGGATACGACCGCGTGACTCGTTGGCTTCAGGCATCGTGGCTTTCTTCGCCGGGATAGATCAGCGCCGTCGGAGGACCCGAGATCGGCAAGATCACACGGAACACCGTGCGCCCGGGTGCGCTCTCGACGTCGATCGAGCCGCCGTGGTCCGTGATGATACGGTGGGTGATCGACAGGCCGAGCCCGGTCCCGTGAGACTTGGTCGAGTAGAACGCGTCGAAGATCGGTGTACCCGACGGGATCCCGGGGCCATTGTCCTCGACCTCGATCGTCACGGTCCGCGGCTGACGGCGCGCGCGCAGACTGACCTCGCCACCGCCGTCGAGGGCATCCACAGCGTTCTGGACGAGGTTGAGGAGCACCTGCTCGAGCTTCGCGCGGTCCGCGAGCAGCTCGAGCGCGGTGGGTGGGACGTCGAGCGTCAGCGTCACACCGCGGGTCTGCGCCTGGGCTGCGATCATCTGCGCGACGCGCTCGAACAGCATCTGGATCTCCAGCGGCCTGACGAGCAGCGGCCGCGGGCGGGCGAAGTCGAGGAACTCGACGACGAGCGCGCCGAGTCGCTTGATCTCGTCGCGTACCACGTGCACCGTGTCGAGCAGCTCGGGGTGCGCATTGGCGTCGCGTAGCGCGAGGTCGAGGTAGGTGATGTGAAGCTGCGCGCCGTTGAGTGGGTTGCGGATCTCGTGGGCGAGACCCGCCGCGAGCGTCCCGATCGCCGCGAGCCGCTCCTGCTGCTTTGTGCGGTCGAGCCGGGCGCGCTCATCGGTCGAGTCGAGCCCCAGCGCGAACACCGAGACGTCGTCGCCATCGGCAGGGGCGTGCGTGAAGTGCCAGCGGATGACCCGAGGAGGCCCGGCCTTGGCGCGGATGGCCGTCTCCAGCGCCGGACCGTCGGGTGCAGGGCCGCCCGCTTCGTCCGCGACGAACGCTGAGAAAAGCTCGCGGATGCCGGCGCCCTCGCCCTCGGGGTCGATCCCGAGGGCGACGACGAAGTTCGACCCGAGGACCTCGTCGCGCGCGAAGCCGGTGACGCGCTCGGCCTCGCGGTTGAACAATTGGATCGCGCCGTGCACGTCGAGCCCGACGATGAGCACGCGGGCGAGCTCGACCGCGTTGACGTACCGATGCTGCGTCTGCGCCAGGGACCGCCCGAGGGCCTCCTTCTCGATCCGCTCGGCGTGCTGGATGCGAGAGATCGAGTCGTCTCGGTAGCTCTCGAGCATGATCGCCAGCTCAAGGTCGAGCAGACGACAAACGGCGCGAGCGACCCCCACGCCCGCGGGGCCCGACGCCTCCGCGATGTCGATCAGCGACAGGCGGATCAGCGCCATCGCGGTGAGCATGTACCGCTGGGGTAGGCCGACCTTGACGTGTACGCGCCCGATGACCGTCGTCTCGGCGAAGTAAGCCTCGTCGTAGGTGCCGCCGAACACCCGCTCCAGCCAGCGGATCAGCGAACGCTGCAGGCGGGCGATCTGGGCCTCGCCCGTGAACACGGCATGGGCGGCGTCGTGGCGGCGGATCTGCTCGTAGAACTCCTGGACGACCCGCTCGAAGTGGGGCTCCGCCACGCCACGAAAGGCGCCGAGCCGTGCGGCGTCCTCGGTCGAGAACATGACATAGCGCTTGAGCTCGGCGAAGCGGGTCTCAGCGTGCCGGTGCAATACCATCCGTTAATTCGTGCTTGCTGCGCTGGAGGCCGCAAAGTGCCTCGACCAGCGCGGGATAGTCGATCGGCTTGATGAAGAGCCGCACGGGAGGGTCGGAAGCATCCAGCCGTCGCGCCAGGTCGGGGTACGCCGTCACGATGAAGATCTGCATGGCGGGGCTCTGGGTTCGGGCGAGACGCGCGACGGTGATGCCATCGATCTGCGGCATCCGCAAGTCGATCAACAGCACGTCCGGAGCGGGGTCACAGGCCAATCTTTCCAGCCCGGACAGCCCTCCCGGGCAGAATTCCACGACGAAGCCCTCACGACGAAGGAGGCCGGAGAGCATCCGACCGGATCGCTCGTCATCCTCAACGACCAGGATCTGCAGCGGTGTCGTTGCAGCGGTGGGGCTGCAAATTGTGGGGGCCATGCCCCGGGAGAGCAAGGACCGTACCAGCGGCGAGGAACATTGCAGGGCCCGCTCTGGCTGTCATGGAAGCGTTGGGACATCCCGCACGTTGCAGCGACGTGCAGAAATTGCAGCCGTCGGATCACGGGCTCGGAGAGAGCCGGGCGCAGGCCGAGGATGCCAACAAGAAGGGCTATTCACGCCACCATCCGGCGCGACCGCTCTATACCGCGGATGACGCGGCACGTGCGCCCGAGCTGCTGCGGCCGGTCGAGTTCGTTTCGCGCTCCCGGGCGCGCAGGCACCCTCCCGGATTACCGCGACACCGTTCAACTGTGACTCGTGGATGCCATCCCATGCAGAATTTGCGCGACGGCGCAGGATCTTACCGGTTGTCGCTCGCGCCGCGGCCCCTATGCCTGTGGCGGCCACGATCGGGATGGCACGCACCTTGCTGTTTACTCGGCATGCAGGCCGAAACTCCCCTGGTTCGTCATTTTATGACGCAGAACCCCGTGATCATCGATGGCGGGATGTCACTCTCCGATGCGTTCACCCGCATGTTTCAGATCCACGCCCGGCACCTGCCGGTGTACGTCCGTGGCCACCTCGTCGGGATCCTCAGCGAACGCGATGTCGGGCACCTCTCTGGCGTGCCGGGGATCGATCCCGAGAAGTTCACGGCGGAGCAGGCCTGCTCGGCGAACCCCTACGTCTGTACCCCGGATACACCGCTCGAGCAGGCGGTCCAGGTGCTGATCGACCATAAGTTCGGCGCGGCGCTGGTGATGCAGGACGGGGAGCTCCTGGGCATGTTCACCGTGATCGATGCCATGGCGGCCTTGGTCGCGCTGCTCCAGCGTGATGCGGCGCAAGCTGCGGATCCAGGCCACCAGTGGCGCGCCTCGACGATCGGCGCGGCGCAGAGCGGTTGAGACCGCTGCTCAGCGTTTGGCGGTGATCGGGAAGGTTTGGTTGATGCACGGCGTGCCGAGCTGGCCGTTGAAGCAGTCGCACTGGTTGCCCGTAAAGGTCAGGGTGTACTGGCCGGTCCAGGTGTCCTTGTCGGTGAACATGCCGCTGACCGCGTAGGTCTCGGTGCAACTGCCTGCGATCGCACCCATGTTCTTGAAGTCGCCGTCGGGGCAAGTGGTCGCGGCGCCGGTCAGCGCGACCGGGTTCGACGGGCTCGAGGCGATCGTCGCGCCGTCGGCCGAGAGCGTAAAGGCGTTGATGTTAACGTCCACGAGCCCGACGCAGCAGGTGTAGGCGATCGCCGGGCCCTGGATCGCGTAGACGCCGTCGGGGTCGCACGCCTCGATCTGACAGGTGGCGTCGCAGCCGTCGCCCGGGTCGGTGTTGCCGTCGTCGCAGTCCTCGCCCGGGTCGAGCATGCCGTCGCCGCAGACGGTGCAGCCCTGGGTGTCGAAGATGCAGGTGTCGCTGCACGCGAGGGTGCCGCCGTCGAAGCCCTGTGACCCGCAGGTCTGGCCGGCGAGGTCGTCGGTGTCGCAGGCCTCGCCGTCGTCGAGGACGCCGTCGTTGCAGGTGTCCATGACGCCGGTGCTCGAGCTGGTGCTCTCGCCGCCGGTCGTGGTGCCCGGGGCGCCGGTCGAGGGATCTGTGGTGGTCGCGGCGCCGGTCGAGTCCGTCGTCGTCGTGGTGGTGGCGCCGGTCGTCGGGTCCGTGGTCGTCGTCGCGTCCGACGTGACCCCGCCGGTGGTCGGCACGTTCGTCGTCGAGCCGGTCGTCGCGTCCGTGCTCGAGCTGCTGGAGGACGTGCCGCTGGCCATCCCGCCGCCCGGGTCGCCGCCGCCGCACGCGACCAGCACCAGCGCCGCGGTCCATCGCATAAATCCAAGTCTGTGGTCGATCATGGATCGATGAGACGACGATTCGCCGGGACAAGCAAGCGCACGCAGCGGGAATTGCAGGCGCATGGGGGCCATCAATTCTCGAAGCAGTAGAGGGAGAGAGTCGAACCACAGATCAACTGTTCGAAGAAGCTCCAGAACGCGTCGGTCTGGCTGCACACGCCTGAACCGCCGAGTTGAAGGTCGTCCCCGCCGTCCCAGTCCTCGCGAAACGACGAGCCGAAGGCTGGCTGGCCGTTGGGCAGCGTGCCGGTCCAGGCGCCGCCGCCGGCGACCTCGGAGGATTCGGTGACGTTGATGGCGTTCTCGAGGGTGCCGGAGATGAGCGCCTCCCAGTCCTGGGCGACGAC
>Ga0105046_10002538_pt1 | contig 28846 bp, 16 predicted proteins | sample MAT03_FD_78385 | JGI IMG/M metagenome (GOLD analysis project Ga0105046, IMG submission 78385) | Freshwater microbial communities from Lake Fryxell liftoff mats and glacier meltwater in Antarctica - MAT-03 (megahit assembly) | ecosystem: Environmental > Aquatic > Freshwater > Ice > Liftoff... | reverse complement strand
ATTTTCCAGGCCAAAGCTATTGGCCAATCTTACGATAATAAGATATGGGTGTACGATGAAATAGAAAACAAACTAAAGAAAGTGGATGAAGACGGTAAGCTCTTGCAGGAAACACCAGATTTTCGGTTGTTGTTGGGAACAGCGCCATCTCCAATTAAAATATTCGATGAAAACAGGTATGTATATGTATACGATTCAATTTTCGGAGTGTATGTGTTCGATTACTACGGAGCATTGAAGAATAATATCATGATTGACCACTGGCAGAATTTTAAAGTAGCTGGTAAGTATATGTACGGTTCCCGGTCAGATAGTTTATTCCGTTATAGTTTAAGCACTTTCCAGGCAGATAAATGGAAAATGCCGGAAGCTATTTTTAAGAGCCGTGCATTTAATTTCAGCAGCACCCGCCTTTATGCACTCAGGAAGGACGAGGAAGCAAAAGGAAACACTATTTTAATTTATTCCTTTCGCTAAGGGCATCTTCTTCAATTTCAATATTTTTACGGTTCAAACTATTATATCCAATGAATGATTTCCTGGAACAGGTATGGCTGGATAACCCGGTAAAAAATTATTTGATCGTAGCAGGAGTCATTTTATTTGTCATCCTGCTCAAGCGGTTTATTTCCAGCTACCTGGCCGGCTTGATGTTTAAAGTCATCAATAAAATATGGAAAGGGGTTGATAAAAAATCATTCACCAATCTTTTAATTCAGCCATTGGGGGTTTTTCTGTTGATTTTGATTGGCATTATCAGCCTTCACAAACTGAATTTCCCCGCAAAACTAAATGTAGAATTGTATGGATACAGTGTGAAGCAGATACTGCATAGCATTGCAACCATTGTTTTGATTGTTTCATTTATCTGGCTGTTACTTCGCATTATTGATTTTATTACCACCATACTGGGGAAAAAAGCCAATCTTACATCCAGCCAATCCGATAACCAGCTCATTGTTTTCTTCCGGGATTTTTTTAAAGTGGTGATTGCAATTGTTGGAGCAATGATGGTACTGAACTATGCTTTTGATTTGAATGTTGGCAGTTTGATAACCGGGCTGAGTATAGTTGGTGCTGGTATTGCATTGGCTTTGCGGGAGAGCTTAGAAAACCTGATTGCTTCCTTTATTATTTTCTTTGATAAACCATTTACCACCGGCGACCTGGTGAAAGTGCAGAATGTTACCGGCACAGTAGAAAAAATTGGGCTGCGCAGTACCAGGCTCCGTTCCGATCACAAAACCTGGGTAAGTGTTCCCAACAAACAAATGGTGGACAGTGTACTCGATAATCTTTCAAGCCGGACACAACGACGGGGCGATTTAAAATTGGAACTAGGATTGCAAACCAGCTCTGTCAAATTAGAATCAATAATAGCCGGCATTAAAAAAATCATGGAAAGAAAAGAAATTGAAGAGGCCGAGGTGTTACTGGCAGAGATAACAGGGCATGCTTTTATTATTCAGTCAGACTATTATACAGCCACAGTTACTATTAAAGAATTTAATGCAGTAAAACAGCAAATTAACCTACAGGTATTAAAACTGATGGAGGAACTTGGAATTGAAATAGCAGGAGCCAGCACAGATGTTCGTATCATCAAAGAAGAATGATCAATTGATAGTTTTCAAAATCTCCCCCAACTCCATATCAAACAATCCATACTTTCCGTATTCAACCACCCTTCCCATCTCTTTCCCGTTTTTCAAAACAATAATAGTAGGAACTTTTGTTACATTCAATGCTTCTGAAAGATGGCTGAGTGTTGTTTTCTTACGGTCCACACCTATCAGTGTAACCCTGTCCTGCGAAAAACCTGCTGCATCCAGCAATGAATAAAACTTAGGAATAACAGAGTGTGAATCTTCGCACCAGGTACCCATGAAAGTAAGAAGCTGTATGGAGTCTTTGTTTTTTTGTAAGCCTTCCAGGGCAGAAGCATTCGGTTTATAGCCTTTCAGGTTTTCGGCATACCAGTGAAAAGATGTGTCGCTTAGTAAAACTTCACGGGAAATAATTCCTTTGAGTGTTTTTTCATTGGGCCTTTCCACCAGCACCTGGTATTGATTTTGGGCAAAGGAAAAGGTACTTAATAACAACGCAAAAACAGCTGCAAATGTAAATTTCTTCATGGTGTCAATAATAATGATGGCAAATGTAAAAGGAGGCAGGCAAAAGATGAAGGAAGAGGTGTTAAAGTTGCAAATCGAGTCGTGAGTCAGTAGTCGTGAGTCGTGAGCCAGCCAGAATCAGACAGTAAAACAAACAATTTAATATTGAAGCGACCTACTCCAGACTCCTATCCCCCGACTACAAACTTGATTTAAGCTCCAGCAAAAACCCCTTGATTTTCTCCAGCGATTGCATCATCGCAAATTTTTCTTCTGCTCTCTTATTTTTCTTCAAATAGTCTTTGGCTCCTTCGATTGTGAATTTGCGGCGGCGGAGCAGGTCATATATCATCACAAGGTTTTTAATATCAACCGGGCGGAAAAACCGGTCGCCTTTGCCGTTTTTGCGGGGTTGCAAAATGTCAAACTCTGTTTCCCAATAGCGTATCAGGGATTGATTTTCCCGGAACATAGTGGCCACTTCTCCAATGGCATAGTATTGCTTTTTAAAAAGAATATCATCTTCCGGCACCTGTATCAGGTCGGCACTAATGGCAATTTCTTTTAAAGACTTACGGCCCCGTTTGCCTGAAGTAGCAGGTGATGTAACTACTTTATGTTCTTTTTGTAAAGGGATCGTCGTTTTTGTTGCTTCCATAACCACCGTTTCTTTTTTTATAACGGATGAACTGGCTGTCAGAGTATCTTCTGTTTCCTCAACAGCAGCAAAATCGAAAGTTATTTGAGATAGAGATTTTCCCATGTCTTGTAAAGGTACAATCACTTTACGCTGTAAATACGGAATAAACCAAGTGTGGAAAAAAAGGCAGAACCTGAAAGGGAAGAAAAAATTATTCAACAGTAGTTCACCAACTCAAAACTCGCAACTCAAAACCCGAAACTATTTAATCAAGACTTTGATTCGAAGCAGCAGCTTTTTTCAGCAACTGGTCAAACTGTGCAGGACTAAGATCATTATAGAAGAAATAGATCGGGTCAATTTTATTACTATACTTATGTACTTCATAATGGCAATGAGGCCCGGTTGATTTGCCCGTGCTGCCCACCCACCCTATTACCTCTCCTCGTTTTATTGCTTCGCCATTTCTTACTTTCACTCTTACCATGTGGCCGTACAATGTTTCATAACCATAACCATGATTGATGATGACATGGTTGCCATAACCATTACCGGTACTGCCTGCTGTTGTTATGGTGCCATCAGCAGTAGCATAGATAGGAGTGCCTTGCGGTGCAGCAAAATCAAGTCCGTAGTGAAACTTTACTGTTTTATAAACCGGGTCAATCCGGGAGCCAAAGCCTGAAGCAATACGGCTCAGGTCTTTATTACTTACCGGCTGAATAGCTGGTGTATGGGAGAGCAATTGTTCTTTATTATTTACCAGTTCATCCACCTGGTCATACGATTTTTTTTGTGCGGCTATCCGGCTTTTCAGGTTATTTAATGTGGTGGTGATAGCCGCTACCAACTGGTCATCTTTTATTCTTTCTACCTTAGCCACTTCCTGTTTATTCTCCAGTTCGTTGGCTCTGGCACTGTCAGGTATGGGATTGGCTTCAAAAATAGCACGGTACACATCATTGTCCCTTTTTTCCAGCTCCTTCATCTGTTGCAGCACCGATTGTAAGTCATCTTCCAGTTCCTTATAACTATCCTTCAGGACTTTATTCTGCTGCGTCAGTATTTTTTCTTTTGGAGAGCCGATAAACTGAAAAGCGACATAAGAGATAAGAGCAGCGGTAACTAAGGCGGCAGCCACAAACCCAAAAACCCGCAACAGTTTCACCCGCAGCGGTGTCTCCAGCTTTTCGTAGCGAAGCGTATTGGTATTATAGTAATATTTTATCTTCTTCATAGAAGCAAGCCTTAACCGGGCTTCGGGCAACAAATGCGACCCGAATAATTTACCTTTGCGTCCCCAGCCAAAGTTTCGTTTTAAACGAGACGACGGCTGGCTTTAAGTTGACGGGGTTGACAAATATAGCCCGATAAACTGCAAAAATCAACCCGGTTATCCGATTGATAATCCGGCAAAATGAGATAAATATTTATGTTTCCAGCTTCAGTACTACTATCATCACCTGTTGCGTCGCACCATTCAGGGTTCTGTTCGCTACTCAGCAATAGTGGCCGTGTGCAAATGACTTTGTGTAATAGCAGTCTCGTAACTCGTAACTCAAAACCCGAAACCCTACTATGACCAGCGCAGAAATACGACAGGCTTTTTTAGATTTTTTTCATTCCAAGGGGCATACTATTGTTCCCTCCGCCCCGATTGTGGTAAAAGATGATCCAACCCTGATGTTCACCAATGCAGGGATGAACCAGTTCAAGGATTATTTTCTGGGCAATAAAGTGCCGCCTTATGGCAGAGTGGCTGATACACAAAAATGCCTGCGGGTAAGCGGCAAGCATAATGATTTGGAAGAAGTGGGAGTTGACACTTATCACCATACTATGTTTGAAATGTTGGGCAACTGGAGCTTTGGTGATTATTTTAAGCATGAAGCCATCAGTTGGAGTTGGGAACTACTGACTGACATTTATAAAATTCCACACGACAGATTATATGCTACCGTTTTTGAAGGTGATGAAAAAGAAGGATTGCCGGCATCCAAAATTGCACTTGAAAAATGGAAAGAGTTTTTACCGGATGATCATATCGTTTTTGGAAACAAAAAAGATAATTTTTGGGAAATGGGTGACAATGGTCCCTGCGGACCTTGTAGCGAGATACACGTAGACTGCCGCAGCGATGAGGAAAGAAAAAAAATATCCGGCAATACGCTGGTAAATAAAGACCATCCGCAGGTAATTGAGATATGGAACAATGTATTCATTCAGTATAATAGAAAAAAAGATGGAAGCCTGGAACCATTACCTGCCACTCATGTCGATACAGGAATGGGCCTTGAAAGACTGGTAAGGGTGTTGCAGGGAAAGCAAAGTAACTACGACACCGATATTTTTACCGGAACGATTGCAGCAACAGAAAAGATTACAAATAAAAAATACGATCCTGGTCTTTCGGATTCTGAGAACCCCCTATCGGGGAGCAGGGGGGCTATTGCATTCCGTGTAATTGCCGACCATATCCGGGCAATTAGTTTTACGATTGCTGACGGACAGTTGCCTTCTAACACAGGAGCCGGTTATGTTATACGCCGTATTCTTCGCCGTGCCGTTCGTTACTATTATTCTTATTTGGATTATAAGCAGCCACTGCTTGCACAGTTGGTTCCGGTATTGGCTAAACAATTTGAAAATGTGTTTCCTGAATTGCAAAAGCAGGTGGATTTTGTTTCAAGAGTGGTGAAGGAAGAGGAAGATTCGTTTTTAAGAACATTAGATAAAGGTTTGAAGAGAGTTGATGATTTGATCGTTCAGGGAAATATTTCTGGCAAAGATTCTTTTGAATTATATGATACGTTCGGTTTTCCCTTCGATCTTACTCAACTTATTGCATCAGAAAATAAACTTACAGTGGATGAAGAAGGCTTTAAAAAAGAAATGAAGCAACAGAAAGACCGAAGCCGTGCCGCTACTTCTTTTGATGCAGAAGACTGGGTTATTTTAAAAGAGGGCTCTAATAAATTCGTCGGGTACGACTCCTTAGAAGCAAAAACATCGGTATTAAAATACAGAAAAGTAAAAGCCAAAGGCAAAGAATTATACCAAATCGTTTTAGATACTACACCTTTCTATGCCGAAAGCGGCGGACAGGTTGGCGACAGCGGAGTCTTCATTCTCCCCTCTCCGCTAGGAGAGGGGCAGGGGGTGAGGCTGAACATCATCGATACAAAAAAAGACAACGACCTCATCATTAATTTTACAGAATCAATTCCGGATGATTTATCTGGAGAGATAATTGCCAAAGTTGACGCAACAAAAAGAAAGAATATCGAACTCCATCACTCAGCTACTCACTTACTTCATGCTGCATTAAGAAAAGTGTTAGGCACCCATGTGGCACAAAAGGGTTCATTAGTAAATGAAGAACATTTGCGTTTCGACTTTTCTCATTTTGCCAAGGTAACCGATGAAGAAATTGCCCGGGTAGAAGCATTGGTGAATGAAAAGATAAGAGAGAATATTCCGGTTGTGATCAAATCAATGTCAAAAGATGAGGCTTTGAAACTTGGGGCAATGGCATTGTTTGGAGAAAAATATGGATATGTTGTAAGAGTGGTTATCATTGACCCAAACTATTCTGTAGAATTATGCGGTGGCACTCATGTCGGTACAACAGGAGAATTAGGATTGTTTAAGTTAACCATCGAATCAGCCGTTGCAGCCGGAGTTAGAAGATTAGAGGCCATTTGTGGCAAGCAGGCAGAAGAGTATATAAATGAAAAATTCAATTTGCTCAATACCCTGCATGAAACGTTGAAGAACCCCAAGGATATTCAAAAGGCGTTGGAAAATCTGCAAGCTGAAAATGCAGAACTCAAAAAGCATCTGGACTCAATGGAAGCAAGGCAGTTAGTAGGAATAAGAAATGAGTTATTGCAAAAAGATGAAATCATTAACGGAGTAAATTTTATAGGCGATATAATAGAAGTAAGTAATGCTGATGCACTAAAGAAACTTTGTTTCGACTTAAAGAATCATTTACGGGACCATGTAGCAGTACTTTGTGTCAACATAGGGGGTAAGCCATTTGTAGCAGTTGGTATTTCAGAGAGTGTGGTTGCTGCAAAAGGTCTTGATGCAGGAAAGATTATTAAAGAGCAGATTGCCCCTTTAATAAAAGGCGGTGGTGGTGGTCAAAAAACTTTGGCAACAGCAGGCGGACAAGAAGCTGGCAATCTGAAACAGGTTATTGAAGCTGTAAGGAAACTATTGTAACCATCAGGACCGCAGACGCCGAAGTTCTTCTGCATCTTCGTCCTCAACGTAAAAATACTGTTGAGTCATTCTTATGAATATCATTTTAGAAACAAATCGTTTACTGCTCCGCACTTTCACTTTGTCTGATGCGCCGTTAATCTATGAACTCAACCTTGACCCTGATGTTACCCGTTATACCGGCGATCCAATAAAAGACCTGCATCATGCACAACAAGTGCTGGAACAGGTTATTTTGCCCCAGTATGCTTTATATAGTCATGGTCGCTGGGCGGTGCATATTAAATCTGGATTAGACCCGATATGTATCGGGTTCATCGGCTGGTGCGGATTAAAAACAAGGCCGGAAAGAAATGAAATTGACCTCGGCTACCGGTTTATGAAAACTGCCTGGGGAAAAGGGTATGCCACAGAAGCAGCTTATGCCTGCCTGAAATATGGATTTGAGAAACTTAGCTTGCCAAGGATTGTTGGAAGAGCCATGCCGCAAAACATTGGCTCACTCCGGGTTTTGGAGAAATGTAATATGCAATATGTAGGGGAAGAAGTGGTGGATGACCATCCGGCCATGACTTATGAGGCTCTTAATCCGCTTATCCGATAAAAAGACATTTTAAAAAGCCGGGCTTGTTTAACATTTCCGAAACATTTCGTATTTCAAAAAATGTCTTTATATTTGACTTACGAAGTTTGACGTAGATAAAATTATTTAAAATAAGAAGTATGAAAAAAACAAGAATACGATTTGCAGCCTTCGTTGTTGCAGTTGCATTATTTGCCCCGGTTGCTTTGCTGGCCCAGGACGACAAAAAGGTTAAAGAGGAGAAAGAAGTAAAAGAGAAAAAAGATGTTCAGCAAGTTGTTATCACCCGCAAGGGAGATAAAGGAGAAAAAGTGGTTGTTGAGATTGTCGGTGATAAAATCACCATCAACGGAAAGCCGTTGGATGAATACAAGGATAAAGACGGCAACATCAGTGTGCGGCTTAACAAATTAAAAGATGAATTCCTGACAAGGATTCCTGGTGTAGGTTTAAATTGGAATTCCGATGCTTTTGACAATTTGAAATTTTTCACTGACGATGCAAATCATGCAATGCTTGGTGTTACTACTGAGAGTACAGATGAGGGTGCAGAAGTAAATTCAGTAACAAAAGAAAGTGCAGCTGAAAAGATGGGATTAAAAGAAGGAGATATCATTACCAAAGTAGGCGACAAAAAGATAGAAGGCCCGGATGATTTATCAGAAGCAATAAAAAGCCATAAGCCAGGAGATAAAGTAGCGATTACCTACTTAAGAGACAAAAAAGAACAAAAAGCTACAGCGGAATTGACCAAATGGAAAGGCGTAAATGGTTATGGCAAAAGCCAGAATTTCAACATGGATTTTGGTGACGATTTCAAAAAAGAAATTCCACGAATTATGACCATGCCCCGTACACCCGGCGGTCAAAACTGGAGCTGGTCTGGCGGAACCCCAAAACTTGGTTTATCTGTTCAGGATACTGATGATGGTAAAGGCGTTAAAGTAATTGAAGTGGATGACGAAAGCAATGCGAAAAAAGCAGGCATCAAAAAAGAAGATGTGGTAACAGAAGTGGATGGTAACCCAGTGAACAGCACTGATGACATGGTAAAAATGATTAAGGAGAGCAAAGACAAAATTTCCGTAATGGTTAAGTTACAAAGGGGAGGCAAAACACAGAATATTGAAGTGAAAATGCCCCGCAAAATAAAAACAGCCGACCTGTAATAATATTGATGATAGTTTCCCGGTGTGTGGAATGCCCCTCGTGTAAAAACGGGGGGTATTTGTTTTTAACGAAACCCGGTTACAGCTACTGCCACAAATGGGCTATTTTTGCTTGTCCACCGAAGCCTTGGCGAAGGTGGACTGCCCAATTTGTGAAGTCTCGTTTGAAACGAGACGAAGGTGGACTACCCAATTTGGAAAGCCTCGTTTGAAACGAGACGAAGGTGGGCTGCCCAATTTGTGAAGTCTCGTTTGAAACGAGACGAAGGTGGACTGCCTAATTTGTGAAGTCTCGTTTGAAACGAGACGAAGGTGGACTGCCCAATTTGTGAAGTCTCGTTTGAAACGAGACGAAGGTGGACTGCCCAATTTGTGAAGTCTCGTTTGAAACGAGACGAAGGTGGGCTGCCCAATTTAAAAACCCTTCATTAAGGCGTACCAATTCTCTCTGCCTGAATTTCTGGCCAGAAGAATATTTCAAGTATGAACAATCAAAATCAATATGAAATAGTAGTGGGGCTTGAAGTGCATGCTCAGTTGCTTACCCAAAGTAAATTGTTTTGTGGTGACAGCATTGCTTTTGGTGCTGAACCCAATACTCATGTAAGCCCTATCACCCTGGGTCATCCGGGCACATTGCCAAAGATGAACAGAAAGGCCATTGAGTTTGCTATTAAAATGGGTCTGGCCTGTCATTGTGAAATTAAAAAGCAAAATTATTTTGCCCGTAAAAATTATTTCTATCCCGATTTACCGAAAGGTTACCAGGTATCTCAGCATACCACCCCTATCTGCGCAGGGGGCTTTGTAAAAATAAAAACCGAATCTTCACCGGGTTCAGCAATTGAAAAAAATATTCGCCTCAACCGTATCCACATGGAAGAAGATGCGGGTAAAAGTCTGCATGAGGTGGATGAGGCCAACACCAGCATTGATTACAACAGGGCCGGTACCCCGCTGATTGAAATTGTGAGTGAGCCTGACCTCAGAAGCGGTGAGGAAGCTTTTGCCTATTTAACCAAAGTGAGACAATTAGTCCGCTATTTGGAAATATGTGACGGCAATATGGAAGAAGGAAGCCTTCGTTGCGATGCCAATATTTCTGTTCGTAAAAAGGGAGATGAAAAATTGGGCACCAGGGTAGAAGTGAAAAATCTTAATTCCATCCGGAATGTGAAAAGGGCTATAGAAGTGGAAGCAAAACGGTTGATTGATATAATAGAATCAGGAGGAACAATCATTCAGCAAACAAGGAGTTTTGATGCAAACAATGGAACTACAACCGCTATCCGCAATAAAGAAGATGCAGATGATTACCGGTATTTTGCTGAACCTGATTTAACTCCCTTCCATTTGCAGGATGAGTTTATTGAACGGATCCGTCAAAGTATTCCCGCATTGCCGGAAGAAAGAATAAAACGATATACCGGGGAGCTGAAGCTTTCTGAATATGATGCAACAGTACTTACAGAGGAAAGATTTTTTTCAGATTACTTTGAAAACATAATTTCCTTTCTTCCCTCGTCACAAGGGGAAGAGGGGCAAGGCTTGTCAGCAGAAGCTTTAGCGAAGGCTGGGGTTAGGTATAAAGCAGCAGCTAACTGGATGCTTGGCCCTGTAAAATCATGGCTGAATGAAAACAGCAGGGAAATAGAGAAGTTTCCTGTTAATCCTGAACAATTAGCTGAAGTAATTAAATTGGTGGACAGCGGCAAAGTCAGTTTTTCATCCGCTTCTACAAAATTGTTTACAAAATTGGTAATGAGCCCCGATAAAAAACCGGAGCAAATTGCGGAAGAAGAAAACCTTATTCAACAATCAGATGTGTCGGCCATCGGACCGATCATTGATAACGTATTGGATAAATTTGCTGATAAGGTGGTAGAATACAAAAAAGGGAAGAAGGGATTGCTGGCCTTATTTGTTGGAGAAGTAATGAAACAATCAAAAGGAAAAGCCGACCCCAATATCACCAATGAGCTATTGTTAGAAAAATTAAAAGGCGGTAAATAAAAATATTAAACGCAGAGAACATGAGAAAATGAAATTACGCAAAGAAAACTCTGCGAATTTTCTGCGGTCTACTTTCTCTGCGGTGAAAAAATAAAAATATACACATGAAAAAAATCTTTTTTGTAGCAGTGGTGGCAGTGTCGTTCATTTCCTGCAAAGACAAATCCGCAGGAGGAACGTTTGAAGTAAGTGGAACTATTATCAATAATTCCGGTAAAATGATTTACCTGGAAATATTACCCATGGCTACCATGCAGGCTATGCTGGTTGATTCTGCCGAAGTAGGAAAAGACGGAAAGTACTCACTAAAAGCAGATGCCACAGAAGCCAGTGTATTTAATCTCCGGCTTGATAAAAGTAATTATCCTTTTGCATCCGTTATCAACGATGCAAAAAAGGTAACAGTGGATGTTACCTTCAGCAAGGACAATAAAGAGTTTCCTGATAAGTATGAAGTGAAAGGCTCCGAAGCCAGCAACCAGATGAAGGAGTTTATGTTTGCATTCAACAGCCAGTTGCAGGCTATCTTTTTCAAAGACCGTGTAATAGACAGTTTACAAAAAGCAGGAGCAAATGACAGTGTATTGATGGCTTTGGAAAATGAACAGCTGGCCATATCTGCCGATACCAGAACTATGTTTGATGCTGCAATAAAAAAATCCAATAATCCGGCATTAACCATGTTTGAGTTGGGCTATTTTCAATCTACTGCTAACAATCCCAATTATAAATTAGAAGCCCTCACCAATGATGAAGTAAAAAAAATCGTGGAAGACCTCGCAACAAAGCATCCTTCTAATAAAGGAGTGGCATCCATTAAAGGCCAATTGGATGAGCAAAAAAATGCAGACGAGCAACAGAAAGCATTGTTGCAGGGAAGAATAGGTAAGCCAGCTCCTGATTTTACATTGCCAGATCCTTCTGGTAAAGAAATAAAGCTAAGTTCTTTTAAAGGTAAATATGTACTGGTTGATTTTTGGGCAAGCTGGTGCGGCCCCTGCCGCCAGGAAAACCCTGCCGTAGTACAAGCATATAATAAGTTCAAGAGCAAAAACTTTACAGTGCTTGGTGTATCATTAGACAGGCCCGGACAAAAAGATAAATGGATGAAAGCTGTAAAGGATGATAACCTCACCTGGACACAGGTAAGCGATCTGATGGAATGGAATAGTCCTGTTGTTTCTTTGTATGGTTTTGGAGAAATGGGTATCCCCTATAATATATTAGTGGATCCGGAGGGAAAAATTATTGCAGAAAGATTGCGGGGCAATGCATTGGAAGAAAAACTCGCTGAAGTGCTGAAGTGATTTCAGAGCTTTAGTTGCAAATCTTTCCAGTTGGTAGTTAAGTAATTACCAGACAGGGTAATATTTTTTTCACCATCATACACAACAATGCCGCCCTTGTTGCCGCTTATCTTATTCCAATGAATGATGTTTTTGAAATAGGAATTATCAAATGTTTGGGCGGCTTTGATTTCTACCTGAACTATTTTCTTCCCATTATCAATCAGCAGGTCAATTTCAAGGCCATTATTTTCTTTCCAGTAGTATAACAATGCCTGCGAGCCAGTATTATACTTTTGTTTGAGTATCTCAAGCAAAACAAAATTTTCAAATAAGGCTCCCCTGAAATGTGAATTTTGAAGTTCCGGGTCTTTTCTAATGCCAAGCAGGGAGCAAGCCAGCCCGGTATCTAAAAAATACAACTTGGGAGTTTTAACCACCCTCTTATTATAATTTTTAAAATGCGGGGGCAATAGCATTATGATGTAGCTGCTTTGCAATATGCCTAACCAGGACTGTGCAGTTTTTACATCTACACCGCTTTCAATACTTAAGGCGGCAATATTTAACTGCTGGCCCACCCTGCCGGCACATAATTGCAAAAACCGGTTGAATAAAATAGTATTATCAATATTCCTTAGCAGCTTTACGTCCCTTTCAATATAGGTGCGGATATAAGAAGGAAACCAGATACCGGGTTGGCGGTTTTTGTCATACAATTCCGGATAGCCGCCATTTCTGATTAGTTCATTAGTAGTGTAATTTATTTTTCGAAATTGAAGAATTTCCCTGTAGCACAGCGGAAGCAGATCTATATAATCTATGCGACCTGCCAACGATTGTGAAATGGATTGCTGTAACAGAAAATTGTTACTGCCGGTTAGTATATAAAAGCCGTCAGTTTTTACTGTATCTAAGATGCCCTGCATGTAGCTGAACATTTCAGGTACCCTTTGTGCTTCATCAATAACGGCTCCCTTTTTATACCTGTTAAGAAAGGCAAGGGGATCATTGGTGGCCAGCATCCTTTCATCCGGATCTTCCAGCGATATATAGGGCTTTTTAGGAAATACTTTTTTAACTACCGTTGTTTTGCCGCTTTGGCGTGGCCCTACAATAGCTAAGGCACGGAACTGACGGCTGTATTTTTTTATCAATGTTTCAGCAACACGGGGAAGCATATTTTTAGTTTATACAAATCTGGTAGTTAACTACCAGATTTGTATAAACTAAAAATTCTTATAATAAATCAATACACCCCACTGGAAAAATTATTGCTGAAAGATTCCGGGGTAGTGCTTTGGAAGAAAAACTTGTAGAAGTGCTCAAATAGAGATTCATATTTGAGTAGTATTTCCCGGTGCCAGAAAAAAAATTGATATTTTTTAAAAGCAAAAGGGCTGATTCGATATTCGAACCAGCCCTTTTGTATGTGGAATAAATAAATTCTAATAGCCAGGGTTTTGCTGACAGGCAGTATTCACCAATAATTCAGCAATGGAAATTGGCCAGATATACTGGGCAGTTCCAGGTGCTATTGACGAAACAACCCCTTTTGCAGGGAATGCAGAACCAGTTCGTGCAATATCTGATGTTCTAAAGCCTTCGCCTAATAATTCAATTCTTCTTTCATTCAAAATCAATGCAACCAATGCATTTTTATCAGCAGGTGTAAAATTAGGATTAGTAGGGTCGGACCGCTGCCGGATAGCATTTAATATTGCCAATCCTCTGGCGTTTACGGCTGTTCCTGCTTCATTGCGAGCCAATGCTTCAGCTAAATTCAGCATTATTTCAGCATAACGAATTACCGGGCTCCAGTCAGCATCAGCAGCAGCTTTCGGCCATTTACGAACAAAAGTATTAGTACCCGTTACCTGATTGAAACTGCGGCGGGCATCTACCATCCTCCAGTTTGGATCGGCAGCAATACCGTTACCGGTTAAGTTCAATCCAAACTCTCCACCACCACTTGGACCCGGATTATGATACCAGCCAAGACCATTCTGTGTTCCCGGTACATTCAGTGTGGTAAAAGGCATTGAAAATATAGACTCGTTAGTAGTATAGTTAGTGAATACTGCTGCAATACTTGCATTCAAACCATTAGCAACACCGATAGATGCATTCCATGGGGCAGCAGTAGGAACTAGTTTATTCCCTTCTGTTATTACTGAAGCCCAGTTTGCCATATTCAGGTGTACTCTTGTTTTAAGAGCAATAGCTGTGTTTTTATGTGCCCGGGTTGTAGTAAGAGTACTGTTGGCATAAGTCGAAGGCAATTCCGCTTCAGCCGCATTAAGGTCAGCTAATATTTGAGTGTAGATAGCACTGGCTGTTGTTCTGGCTTGAATATTATTACCGCCAGAAGTTTCCGGGTTTAATTTTAATAGAACACCCAGGCTACTGCCATTTCCATCACTAAAGGGCCTTGCATACAATTGCATCAGCATAAAATAGGAAACAGCTCTTACAAACTTTGCTTCTCCGGTAAGATTGGTTTTAAGTGTACTATTAATAGGAGCTGAGCTTAACCCTGCTATGACAACATTACTTCGATTGATGGCTGCGTAGCAAGCGGACCAAAAACCTTGTACCTCATTTGTACTGGCAGTTAAATTAAATTGCCAGGTTAGCCATGCAGTTACGGCATTATTGGTAAGATTAATAAACTCTTCACCTCTTACATCCTGATAAACCATGTAGCGACCGGCCAGCATCTGACCGGTTTTAATGGCGGCGTAAAGACCATTTATCTGCTGTACACACCTGGCCGAATCGCTGAAAGCTACCGCATCAGACAAAAATGTTTGTGGGATGGGTTCTAATTTACTTTTATCACAGCTGCTTACAATAATTCCGGCAAGCAATGTGTAGATAATTATTTTAAATTTCATAATATATTTAATTTTTTTGTTAGAAACCTATGTTAAAGCCAACATTAATAGACCGGGCCTGAGGCACAGAGTTTCTATCAACACTGGGGTTGCCGTTACCATTGCCATTAGATGATATTTCAGGATCAAATCCCGGATATTTTGTAATAGTAAAAGCATTTTGTACCTGCAGATAAAACCGCAAACTGCTAATACCTATTTTATCTGAAATTCTCTTAGGTGCTGAATATCCTAATGTCATATTTCGTGCCTTTATGAAATCTCCTTTTATTACATTTTCACTGATTACTACACCAGAACCATTTGAGATATTATCGCCAAAAACCACTCGGGGAATATTAGTTACATCTCCGGGCTTTGTCCATCGGGTCAACATATCTTTCATATTGTTCCAGCTACGCATATCCCGTAAACCAGATTGTGTACCATTATATACATAATTGCCGCCGGAGAAGAACATAAGAATATTTAAATCAAAATTGAGAAACTTAAACGTGTTATCCCAGCCACCTTGCCATTTTGGCAGTGCCGATCCTATAATAACACCATCGTTTGCCTGGTCAGCAACCCGTGGTGCTACCGCACCTGTAGCAACTAATGTCCAACGGGAAGCTGCGGGTGCAGCATGATTATATTGCACTTGAGTTCCATCACGATATAAGAATATCCGTTGCCCGTTAGCTGGGTTTACACCTGCAGTACGTACGGCATAAAAGCTACCGATTGATTCTCCCACCCGTATCATACTGGGTCTTTCTAAACCTGATGTTGCGGGTTGAATATCCGCATTGCCTGCCGCTAATGCCAGCACTTTGTTTTTAAGGGAAGTAATGTTGAAACTGCTATTCCAGCTAAAGTTCTTGTTCTGAATAACGGCAGCATTTAATGTAAATTCAACACCACTGTTCCTCATACTTCCAATATTTCTAAGGATAGAATTACCGGGAATACCGTTTGATGGGGCTTGGGGTTCAGCCAGGATCAGGTTTTCTACATCATTAATATACTTCGTAACCTCAGCCGTAACCCTATTTTTAAAGAAGCCAATCTCAATACCTAAATCGATTTTTTTGCTACTTTCCCATTGTAGATTTGTGTTACCTGCCTGAGAGAAAGCTAAAGCGGCGGCTGTGCCATATAATCCGCTGGAAAAGGAACTCCAGAATGCAAAATCATTGATGCCCTGGTTATTTCCCACCAGGCCATAGCTTCCTTTAAATTTCAGCAGGCTAATGGTTTTGGAAATTTTACTATTTTGCCAAAATTTTTCTTCACTAGCTATCCAGCCAGCCGATCCGCCCCAAAAATTTCCGTATTTGTTTGCTGGTGAAAATGCGGAATAGCCATCCTTTCGGAAGTTCATTGACAATAAGTATTTTTTTGAATAGCTATAGTTGATACGACCGAAATAGGAAAGAAGATAATTTTCGCCAAGAAAACTTCCTGCAGGTAATATTGTATTAAAGCCTCCCTGAAATTCATTGTAGAATGGATCGGTAACTCCCTGCCTGCTTGCACCAAAGCCTTCAGAGGTAGAATACTGCTGTTCTGCGCCCGCCAGTACACCAACTGTATGCTTGCCAAATGTTTTGTCATAGGTAAGCAGATTTTGCCAGTTCCATCTTTTATAAATCTGGGTAGTATTAGTAGCATCACCGGCGGCTGCTACACCATCACCATGAAAAGGATCCGAAAAAGACTTGTTGGTTACATTAAGGTTATCAATGGCATATACACTTTTAAAAATCAAGCCATCCATAAGTTTTACGCTACCATAAAAATTAGCCAATACCCTGTCATTTTCAGAGGAAAAAAGATTTCTGTCAATCAAAAATTTAGGATTGGTAAACTGCAATGCTGAGAGATTGGCTCCCTGACCCACGGTATTACTGACAGTATTAATGTTATATAGGCCATTATTCAGAAATACAGGAACGTTCGGCATCAGGTTAAAAGCCAAACGGCCAATTCCAGAGGTGTTAAAAGCCTGCCCTGGAAGAGAACCTGAGTTTACTCCAGTATTTCTGGAGGTGCTATACTGAAATTTACCCCCTACTGTAAACCGGGAGTTCACTTTATGGTCAAGGCTCATTAATGAAGTCAATCGTTTGAAATCATTATTCACAAGCATACCCTGTTGCTTAGTGAAACCGCCGGAGAAAAAGTAGGTGGTTTTATCATTAGCACCACTTACACTCATGTTATGATTTTGAGAAACACCTTGTCTATATATAATATCATACCAGTTGGTACTAACCGGATTACCGTCAGGGCCAATATACGGGTAAAAACCACGGGTAGTGCCATTGGGCGGTGTACCTGCATTAATTAATCCTTCGTTTTTAATTAATTCGTATTCACGGCCATCAAGTAACGGCACCAGGTTAAATGGTTTGGTAAAACCCATCCAGCCATCATAACTTACTCTTGCCTTTCCTTGTTTTCCTTTTTTGGTGGTTACCAATAATACACCAGCAGAAGCCCTGGAACCATATATGGCAGCGGCGGCAGCATCTTTCAAAACATCAATGCTTTCAATATCACCCGGATTAATATCAGACAGAATATTATTGGAAGCACTATTTCCGGCATCACCACTTATAATAGGAACCCCATCCAGCACCACTAAAGGAAAGCTGCTTAGGCTTATAGAATTAATACCTCTTACCCGTATCACCGGTGGGGCATTTAGCACACCATTAGGCAGCGTTACACTTACTCCCGCAGCTCTTCCGGATAAAGCTTGTTCAAAGCTTTGAACAGGCATATCTTTGATTTTACTTCCCGAAATAGTGGAAATAGAACCGGTAACATCTCTTCTTTTCTGAGTGCCATAGCCAGTCACCACTACTTCGGCCATTGTTTTGTCTTCGTTTTTGAGTGTGGCATTAACTTGCAAATTGGTACCTATTGCCATTTCAACAGGACTCATGTCCACAGATGAAAAAACAATTGCTTTTCCATTGGCTGGCACTGTTAATGAATAATTTCCATCTGCGTTGGTAGTAGTACCAACGGTGGTTCCTCTAACCTGTACGGAAACATTTGCCAGAGGGTTACCATTATCATCAGTAACCTTTCCGGTGACGGTACGTTGTGCTATTGCTTGTGCGGTAAAAAACACAACCCCCATTAATAGTAGAAACAGTTTTCTCATGTGCATATAGTTTTAGTGTATAAAAAAAATAATACCATCACGCAATTATAATGCGCATATGGTTGTTTAAATTAAAAAACCGAAAAATAAAAATTTAAAAAATTCTTCATTTTTTGCTATAACCCTATGTTGATTGTATGCCTTAACCGTATATGAATTGCATTCTATAAGCAATAAGGAGATATTAAAAAATTTAAAGTAATATTTTTTTGTGATTATTACTTCTTTCTTAAACCTTCTTATCCAACAAAATGATTGTAATCAATAAATGGGTAATAGTATTTTAGATTATACTGCATAAGAAGGTTGAAAACGGGGCAGCCGGAATAAGAAAAGTTTTCTCATGTGCGTTTAGTTTTAGTATATAAAAAAGAAATCAAAGCCAACTGTTTCCTACACTTTTTGGAAAGCTTAGAATAACAGAAAAATTTGAAGTTAATAAACTAGGAGCAAAAAACTCAAAAAATTCACTTTTTAGATAAAATCGCTTATAGACATCAAAGCTCAATTTTATAAAAAAAGAACATTTTTTTTATTATAAAGGCACTGATTTTAAAGCATTTAGCCTGCTAAGTACCTATACTTTAAAAAAATTAGCCATTTTTATTTTTTGATAGACCATTTTAATAGACATGATTTTTTTTACTTCCGCTGCTTTATTCTGCAAAAGAGCTAACGTAAAAAAGCCACCCACTTGTTGGCGGATGGCTTTTAAAAAGTAAGAAAAAAATATGTTCCTTATGGATTTTGCGTTACCAATGGGTTAGCATTAATCTCTGCTATTGGAATAGCATATTGCCAGTTGAGTGACCCAGCAGCCATATTCATGGTTAGTGCCAAAGCAGTGTTATGATTAGCTCCATTACGGTCAAGCGAGATATCCAATCGCTTTAAATCAAGGAAACGAAAGCCTTCGCCCCAAAGCTCAACCCTGCGGCTGTTCATTATCTCTGCTAATAAAGCAGCACCTGTATTAGCAGAGAGTACAGAGCCTGGTACACGGTTAGCCATCAGCACAAATAAAGCAGCAGCGGCTAACCCATCCTGACCATTTCTGGCTCTTGCTTCAGCTTCTATCAAAATCATTTCAGCAACTCTCATGTTTGGAATATCGCCAACCGAATTGGCGAAGTCTTTGGCCTTGAATTTTTGGTTCATAAAGGGGTTTCTAAGGCCACCGGGAGGTGTTATGCTATTAGTTGTTGTTGGAGCAGGAACCCATAAAGGCCTGCGAACATCAGTAGCAGCCATTGTATTATACAAAGTATTATTAATACATTTTGGGTTGGTGCGAATATTAGTTGAGTTGAAATTGTAACTGATATAAGCAAGATAGGCTGTAAAGAATTCAGTTTGATCGTCTATTTGACGGCTGCCCCACATCCATTCAGGATTGTCATACAAATTGTATCCTTCCAGTTGTTGTGCTGCGGTCATCAGGGTAAAACCTGATCTTGCTGATGCAGCTTTTGTAGCAGCCCGGTCCCAATCCTGTTGTGTTAAAGCTACTCTGGCCTGCAATCCACGAACCACATTTACATTGAAATTGGTTTTATCAGCTCTTGTTGTTGTCAATAATGCTTCCGCTGCATTTAAGTCTGCATTTACCTGAGTGTAAACCTGTGCAACAGTTGACCTCGGTTGCCCTACAATTGTATTGGTTAATAGTAAAGGAACACCTGGGTTGGCGTTAGCAGTATTTTTATCAAATCGTATTCCATATAACTGTACAAGATTGAAATATGCCCAGGCCCTGTAAGCAAGTGACTGCCCTTTGATGTTGTTTTTTTCTGCAACTGTTCCGGAAGCTCCATCTACTCCATTGATTAGAACATTTGAGTTGGAAATGATACGATAGAAAAACCTCCAGGGAAACTCACAGTTACCAGAGTTGGAATTACGATGATCCACCCAACGGTAAAAACCAAGCCACCAACCATTGGATTGTCCTGATAAAACATAGTCTTCACCAAGGGTTTCATTATTAAGCATGATAGTACCATAGCCAAATTCCCCCTGATTATTATATCTCATAAACATAGAACGGTGGATACCATTGAGAGCTGTTTTAGCATTTTCTGTAGTGGTAAGCACCGAAGAAGCATCAATTTGGTCTGTGGGTCTTGTCTCCAGATATTCTTTTTTACAAGAGCTAAGGGAAAGTCCTGCTATTGCGCCAAGTAGAAGAAGTTTATTAATATTTTTCATTGTTCGTTTTTTTTAATATTACAAATTCATGTTTACGCCTACATTGAAGACCCGGGCAGGAATATAACCAATGGAGGTTACACCTGCAAAAGACTGACCGGGGTTCATACCAGAACGCTTAGTAAACATTTTTACATTCTCAATAGAAATGAAAAAACGGGCGGTATTAATTCCGGCTTTCTTCAGGTATTGATTGTTGGCTAAATCGTAGGATAAAGTAACATTCTGCAGATTCAGGAATGATGCATCTGTAAGCCAACGGGAACTGGTAGCGCCAAAAATAGATGTCTGTGCATTATCCATTCTAGGTATGTTGGTGATATCACCAGGTTTTTGCCATCTTTTCTGCATGTCTGTATGTAAAGAGGCTCCATAGGTACCGGCATGCATATAAGCCGCATAAGTGTCATCATATGTAAGACCGCCTACTTGCCAGTTTGCCAATGCGGAAAGAGTAATGTTTTTGTATTGGAAACTTGTTTGTAGTCCGCCATACCAGTCAGGAATAGCAGAACCTGAATAGTCAAATTTGGCATTATTAATATCTGTTGTTACACTATCTCCCTTTGAATTGATACGAACACCAGCTCCCAGGCCATTAGCGGCTTTGAATAAAGCTGCGCCATCTGTAGGGTCAACTCCATACCACTGGCGAAGCCAGTAATCATTGATTGATTTACCAACCATTAGTTTTTTTGTGCCACTGATAATTTCTTTTTGTGGTAACGCTGTAATTTGGTTTGTAAAGGTTGTTGCGTTAAATGAAATATTCCAGGTAAAATCTTTTTTCTTTATAACATCAGCACTCAGGGCTATTTCAACTCCCTTATTATACATTGACCCGATATTTGTTAGGATAGAAGTAAATCCACTAGACAACGGAAGCGGTACCCTGAATATCAAATTATCGGTTTCCCTTTTGAAATATTCTATAGAACCTGTTATTCGGCTTTTGAATAATTCAAACTCGAGGCCAATATCAAATTGCTTATTAGCTTCCCAGGTAATTGAAGTGTCTCCCAAAGTTGCTTGTAATATACCTGGGATAAGGCCGTTATTTCTTCCCAAGTCATACAAGGTCTGGTAAGAATAATAACCTATTCCTGCATCGTTGCCGGTTGTTCCATAGGAAGATCTAAGTTTCAGGAAGTTGATAAACTTTGAATTCCTCATAAAGTTTTCTTTGGTAATAACCCAGGCAGCACTCGTACTCCAGAATTTACCCCATCTTACATCATTATCAAAACGGCTGTTACCATCAGATCTTCCGCCAAGTGTAAAAAAAAGTTTTTTACCAAAATCATACTTGATGTTTCCGAAATAACTTTCGATCGTCTGGTTTTCTTCTGTTGATGAAAGGTTAGTGGTAGTAGTAAAATTTATTAACTGTACATTATTATCTACGATCTGTCCCTGACGGGTGCCAGTCAAATAATCTTCATTTACACGATAGTTTTCATGTCCTGCAAGTGCTTCAAAACTATGACGTTTAACAGTTTTGGTGTAGTTAAGTAATTGATTCAGGGTAAGGCCGGTCACAGTCTGGTAGTCTTTAGATACACGGCCTGCAGGGGCGCCATCTCCAATTATTTTATTTTGAAATGTAACATCAAATCGGCTGGTGATATCAGATGCAAAATTTGTTGTGAACTTAAGTCCTTCTGCTAGTTTTAATTCTGCATAAGCACGGCCATTGAATACGTTTCTTTTGAAAAATTCACGACTCAATTCGTTTTCTGCAATAGTGTGACGTCCGCCATATGCGCCTGCGGGTCTTGCTGGTAAGCCAGGAAGGGTGGCATTACCAAAATCATATTGGCGGTTTCCGTTGGCATCCAGAAAATATGCTCCCGGAGTAGTAGGGCTATAAGCATATACCGGGAAAATTGGTCCCATTCTAGCAGCAAAAAAGAAAGGGTTTACAATATTATTGCTTCCCCCGGTAGAAGCAAAATTTCCACCAGAACGTATGAAAGCCAGGTTCATACCTACTTTTAACCAATCCTTGATTTGAGAATTAATATTAGCTCTGGCATTAAATCTTTCAAAATCGGAACGCTTGATATAACCTTCTTCTTTTGTATAAGCAAACGAAAGAAAGTAATCAGTTTTATCTGCGCCGCCGCTCAGGTTAACACTATATTCATTTCGGGCTCCTTGTCTGGTAATTGGGTCAAACCAGTTTAGGTCAGCACGGTTATAAATCATCTGAGCTGCTGGATTCAACGTTCCGTCAGGTAACATAACCTGTGCCTTAGGGAGGTTAAAAGGATTATAAGCTAACAAATCAACGATACCGTTTTGTCCAGTTGTTAAGCCAGAAGCGGTATTGCTGGCGGTAGCCAATGGTATAGGGTTTGTAGCTCTGTAAGCAAGTGAATTACGATAAGACTCCCACATTAAGGGATAATATTCTTCTGCACTTACCCTGCTATAATCTGGTATAGCTCTGGAAGTGATACTACGGTTATATTTAAAATTAATATTGTTTTTTCCTTTCCTGCCTTTTTTAGTTGTAATTATAATAACTCCGTTAGCAGCACGGGAACCATACAAAGACGTAGTGGCCGCATCTTTTAGTACAGACAGACTCTCTACATCATCCATATTAATATTTGCAAGTGCTGAACCAAGGGGAACGCCATCCACTACATAAAGCGGTTCATTAGAAGCATTAATCGATCCGAAGCCTCTGATGCGTACACCTGGGGTAGAACCAGGCTGTCCGTTAGGGGTGGTAGTAGCCAGACCAGCAGAGGTGCCTATAAGTGCTGCAGTAACATTTGTTAATGGTCGGTTCTGAATTTCTTTTGCCGAAATTTTAGTAGCACTTCCAGTAAAGGTTTCTTTCTGGGCAGTACCATATGCAGTCACCACTACTTCATCAAGTGCTTTTTCTACCGATTTTAAAGTAGTGTTTACAACATTTTGGTTTCCAATACCGATTTCCTGTGTGGCCATGTCTACAGAAGAAATTAATAACACTTTTCCATTGGCAGGAACAGTAATTGAATAAGTGCCATCATCTTTAGTCACCGTTCCTGTATTGGTGCCTTTTACTTGTACTGAAACTTTAGGAAGGGGAGCTCCTTTTTCATCAGTAACCTTACCAGTTACGGTTCGTTGTGCCAATGCCTGACATGCAAAGAACACAACTCCCATCAGGAGTAAAAATAATTTTCTCATGTGCAATTTAGTTTTAATATAAAAAAAGAAATCGAAGCCCTTTGAAAGGGGTTCGAAATTAAACATCCTGTAACAAAAAAGATAATAATTTGTTTATTTTCTGACAAACGGTATTTAATGATGGTTAGTTGCCTTAATCTTAATCGGAAAGCCTTCTTTAAGAAATGGACATCCTGATTTTAAGGGGATTAAGGCAGTAGCTTTTTTGTAACTCTTCTTTAGCTGCCTTTTCTACCTGATAATCAGATATAAACCGGTAACTAAGACATTGGGCTTTTTGTTAATGCTGCACAGCCCAAAAGAAGACAAAGTCATAAAAGTGTCATTATGGATTGCCCCGGGGGTAGATTTTTTATTTTTTCATCTTTATAAATGAAATAAGGATAGCTGGTAGCAGAACCAAGTTGGTAAAAGTGGCTGTAATGAGCGTAATAGAAGTAAGCCACCCCAGAGCCTTAGTGCCATCAAAACCGCTGAAGCAGAAAATGACAAAACCTGCAATAAGAACAAGTGAAGTATAAATGATACTGATACCGGTGCTATGAATAGTTTCAATCACCGTTTTTTTCATATCATAATTATTATGTGGCAGCTCCTGTTTATAATTAACCAGAAAACGTATGGTTACATCAATCGCAATTCCCAACGCCACACTAAAGACCAATACGGTGGAAGGCTTCAGCGGAATACCAACCCAGCCCATAATGCCGGCGGTAATCAGCAAAGGGATTATATTGGGAATAAGAGAGCAAATAAGGATACGGGCCGACCGGAATAAATACAACATACACAATGCGATAAATAAAAATGCCCAGAGAATACTATCCTTTAGCCCGTTGAGAATATACCGGCTGCCCTCCAAAAATGTTACACTGGTGCCGGTAAGCTGCACATCATATTTATCTTTTGGAAAAAGCTGTTCGGCTCTTACAGAAATACTGTCTAAAAGTTTTGGTAAACGGCTGCTACCAATATCTGCCATGCTTACACTGATGCGGGCCTGCTGTTTAGCACTATCCATAAAAGTGCTGACTAATTTTGCAAAAGAATTTTTTGCATTGCCCGAATCACCTTTAAAATTAAGGTACTGCGATAAGGCGGGTAAATCGAAACTGGAAGGCATTGAATAGCTGTTGCTGTCGCCATCAAAAAAAGCCTGCTTGGCAAATTTTAATCCTTCTACTATACTCAAAGGCCGGGCAATATCAGGCATAGCCGTCAGGAACTGTGATAACGAATCAATCCGTTCAAGATTATTAAGATTGCGGCTAACGCCGTATTTTTTTTTAGTGTCCACCACTATCTCCAGTGGCATGATGCCTTTAAAATTGGTTTCAAAAAAGCGGAGATCAGTATAAATTTTGTCTTCTTTGGGAAGATCATCTACAATAAAACCCAGTGCTTTTAATTTTGTAGCTCCAACAATTGATATAGCTACAATACCCAATGTGATGATGTAAATAAGTTTTCGGTGATTGAGTGACCATCTCTCCAATCTGTCGAGCCAGCGATTCAATCCCGGATTATGCAAATATTTTGTGTGCCTTGTTTTGGGTGCCGGTAAAAAACTAAGAACTGCCGGAATAAGAATCAGCGAAATAAAAAACAGTACGATAATATTAATACCAGCTACATAACCGAACTCTTTTAATATTTGGCTTTGTGTTAATGCAAATACAGCAAAGCCGATGGCTGCGGCCAGGTTACAGAACAGTGTTACAATACCCATCCTGTCCACCATCATCACCAGTGATTTTTTCTTATCACCGGTTTCATTATAGGCTGTATGAAATTTATTAAGAAAATAAATACAGTTGGGAATGCCAATCACCACAATCAATGGCGGTATAAGCGCATTGAGGATGGATATTTTGTATCCCAGCATCTCAATAGTAGCAAAGCTCCAGATAACACCGAGTATAACAACTGTCAGTGAAAGAAACATGGCACTTAATGAACGAAAGAATAGTAACAGGATAAGGGCAGAGAGGATGATAGAGGCGAGAATAAACATCCTCATTTCTTTTACAATCCTTATTGAAAGCACCGTGCGGATATGCGGCAACCCACTTTGATGAACAGTAAGTGTATTAGCCTTGCCAAAATCATCGGCCATTTTGTTGATGGTGTTCACAATGTCAATCCGTTCTTTGGAGGCCATCAGGTCTTTATTAATGCGAACACCCATCAGCCATGCTTTAGTGGCGGGGTTGTATAGCAGGTGCTGGTAAAAAGGGAGATTGAGAAAAATTGCTGAAGCACTGTCAATTTCGGCTTGTGTCATTATTCTTTCCGGAAAAATAGAATCGGCTCTCAGTTTCTCAGTCTCTGTTACTTTTACCAAATTGATAGCCGATGGAACGGCGATAACATCATCTACACCGCTTACTTTTTTCAGACTTCTTTGCAGTGCAGCATAAGAATTGAAAATTTTTTCAGTAAAGAATTTGTCTGTTTGTATGCCGATGACAAGCAGATTGCCATCTTCGCCAAATTTTTTTCGGAACTCCTGGTAATCTTTGTATTTAGGATTATTAACGGGAATGGCTCTGGAAAAATCATAACTCAACTGCACTTTACTGGCCTGCCATGCCATAAAACCGGTTAATGCTGCTAAAACAAGCAGCAAGGGCAGGCGATATTTGAGAATAAACCTTCCGAGGCTTTGCCACATAAGAGGTTAGTTATAGTAAAAGACAACCCGCCTTCGTCCCGTTTAAAACGGGACTATTGCGGGCAAGGCAAAGAAAAGCAAAAAAGCCCAATAGGGGGATTTCCGTTTGTGATACTTTTGAGGGGTGAGGATCAGCTTTCAACTACTATTTTTTTTAATGGCTATTAAATCTATGGCACAGGACCCGGTGCCACCCATTGGGCAGTGGCGGGAACATTTGCCATATAACAGTGCTATTGATGTAACAGCCGGTGATGGAAAAGTATATTGCGCCACTCCTTATAGTTTGTTTGCTGTAAACGTTGCTGATAATATTATTGAAAGATATAGCCGTGTAACAGGGCTGAACGAAACGGGAATGAGTGCCATTAAATATGACGAGTCGAATAAAAAACTATTCATTGCATACTCCAACAGTAATATTGATATTATTTACCGGAATGATATTTACAATGTGCCGGATATAAAGCGATCTGCTATTGTTGGCGATAAAAGCATTTATAATATTTATGTGTTGGGAAAAAATTTCTACCTGTCCACCGGCCTGGGTATTATTGTAATTGATGGCGACCGTTACGAAGTAAAAGATTCCTGGTATATTGGCAATGGTGGCAACCATGTAAAAGTAAATGGCTTTACCAGTGATGGAACATTTTTTTATGCCGCTACGGAAGAAGGATTGAAAAAGGTTTCCATGACAGCCACCAATCTTGCCAATTATGCCAACTGGCAAACAGTAAGTGGCAGCAATGGATTGCCTGGCGGAGCTTGCAAAAATGTGCTGACGGTGCAGAATAAAGTGATAGTACAAAAAAATGATTCGTTATTTGTGCAGACAGGAGCGAATTGGTCTTTTCTTTATACGGATACCTGGCCTTTTGTAAGCAGCAATACAACAGAAAATAAAATACAGTTGTGTGAAAGACGGCCAAACGGTACCAGCAGAGTAGTAATGTTGAATGCAGATGGAACTGTTTTCAGAACATTGGCAAATGTGGCCGCTGTTTCATTTCCACGGAAAGCTATTTTATATAATAATGAACCGTGGGTGGCTGATCAGTTTGCTTGTTTGTCGCATTTTGGAACATCACTAACATACCAACAGTACATTCTTAATTCGCCACAGGCTATAGCAAGCGGCGAGATGCTTGTTTATAATAATACATTTTATGCAACGGCAGGTTCGGTAAACGATGCCTGGAATTATCAGTATAATGGCGATGGCATTTATTCATTCTCAGCAGGAAGCTGGAATAATATAAACCGGTACCGGTATAATCAAATTGATTCGTTGCTTGATTATATAACTATTGCGATTGATAAAAGAGATGAAACTATCTGGGCGGGTTCTTTCGGCGGCGGATTGCTGCATATAAAACCAGGGCCGGTGTTTGAAATTTTTAAGCAAAATAATCTGGGTGTTACTGTTGGTGACCCTGGCAGTTACCGTGTAGCAGGATTGGCTTTTGATAAGGAAAATAATTTATGGATTTCCAACTTTGGTGCAGCACAACAACTGCGGGTTAGGAAAAGCGATGGAAGCTGGAGAAATTTTACAGTTCCTTTTGGATTGTTTCAAAACGCTTTGTCGCAAATTTTGATTGATGATAATAATTATAAATGGATAGTAGCCCCGCTGGGCAATGGATTGATTTGTTATGACCATGGCGCATCCATTGATAATACTAATGATGATAAGTGGAGAAGGTATATCAGTGGCGCAGGAAACGGCAACCTGCCAAACAGCGAAGTGTTATGTGTGGCAAAAGACAAAAGTGGTTTTATCTGGGTGGGAACAACGGATGGTATTGGTGTAATTCAATGTCCGCAGGATGTTTTTGCAGCTCAAACTTGCGAAGCAATATTACCCATTGTGCCGAATGGAAATTTTGCCGGATTTTTATTCAAAGGGCAGGAAGTGCGGGGCATAGCCGTAGATGGTGCCGATAGAAAATGGGTGGCTACAAAAAACGGCGTCTTTCTCATCAGTGCCAGCGGCGAAAAAGTTATTTACCAGTTTACAGAAAACAATAGTCCATTGTTAAGCAGTGATGTAAAAAAAATAACGATTGATGGTAAGACAGGTGAAGTGTATTTTGCAACAGCCAAAGGAATTTGTTCATTCCGGAGTACGGCAACAGAAGGCGGAGAAAAAAATAAGGATGTAGTAGTGTTCCCCAATCCTGTGCCGCCGGATTATACAGGAACGATTGGAATAAGAGGATTGGTAAATAATGCTATCGTAAAGATTACAGAATTAGACGGACGATTAGTTTATCATACTAGAGCATTGGGTGGGCAGGCCGTATGGGATGGAAGAAATTATAAAGGGCAGCGGATATCAAGTGGTGTTTACCTGGTGCTGGTGAGTGATGATGGGAAGAAAGAAAGAATAGCGACAAAGATTTTTTTTATTTCCCGATAGAGACGCAAAATTTTGCGTCTCTATCAAAATTTTGCGTCTCAAATAGAATTGTTTAATTTTTATTTCAATAAGCAGGGATAACCGACACCTAATTCGAATCAGATGCCCGATAAATTTCATGGAAAATATCGAATACCATCGGCCCGTTTACAGGGGTTTGACTTTGGACAAAATGGCGCCTATTTTATTACGATTTGTACAAAAGACAGGATTCATAATTTCGGCGAAATTGTTCTTTCGGCTGGTTTAGAGACGCAAAATTTT
>Ga0105046_10002536_pt1 | contig 28850 bp, 27 predicted proteins | sample MAT03_FD_78385 | JGI IMG/M metagenome (GOLD analysis project Ga0105046, IMG submission 78385) | Freshwater microbial communities from Lake Fryxell liftoff mats and glacier meltwater in Antarctica - MAT-03 (megahit assembly) | ecosystem: Environmental > Aquatic > Freshwater > Ice > Liftoff... | reverse complement strand
AGCTGCGAAGAAGGAACCTGGGGCTTTTGCAACGTCTTGGAGACCTGCGAAATGCTCAAGCCAGGCTGCAGCGCCGGGGAGAGCTCACCATGCCAGTATGCCTGCGTAGGAAGCGATGAAATCGTTTCCGGCGCCCGGCCTTGCATGGCAAACACCAAAACCTTCATGCCTTTCTGCTATCCTGCGGACTATATGTCATACTGCTATGATGAGTATGATATGTGCCAAAACGTGGGAGAAGTTCAGGAATGCCAAACCTTTTGCGGTGATGAGATGAGCGACAGCTTGTCACACCACTTGGCAGACGGCCAAAAGACCTGCATTGATTACGGTCCTGCAGGCAAGTTCTGGGGAATGTGTCTTACTGGCGAAATTTGCGACCTGTAAAGCCACCGCAGAATTTACTTACGAGGAGGTTGAGAACTTTATTGTTCTCCCTCCTCTTTTCCTTTAAATAGCAGAATATTTTTTTTCTAGATAATTTACGATTGTGCCTGATTCGACAATAATTTCGCCGTCGTCATCTAAAACTGGCACACGACCACCATTTTTTTCCATCACAACCGCTGGACGTTTTTCCAAGTTATAATCCACCTCTATTTTCTCGTATTCCAAGCCTAAACGAGCTAAAGTTTGACGGACACGTTCACAGTACATGCAATCGTCGAATTGGTATAACTTCAACATAGCATTTCGGGTTAAAGTATAGTATGGTAGCTGGGCAAATATAATCAATTTTTTGCCCCATGTCACCATTTGATGCAATTATTCTTGGCGTTGTTCAGGGTATTACCGAATTCCTGCCAATTTCTTCCTCAGGTCACCTTATTTTAGTAGAAAATTTTCTTCGGCTTGATGTTGACCAATTGAAGAGTTTTGATATCGCCCTTCATCTTGGAACACTGTTTGCTGTTCTGGTGTATTTTTTCCGCGATATCTTGGCTCTTTTCCAAGGTTTTTGGGAAATTATTTTACGTATTCTTGCGAAGAGTTCGGGAAAACTTCATCAGGAAAAAATTTTTCATTCACCGATGCAAAAGCAAGTTGGGTATTTGGTTTTAGCAAGTATGCCAGCCGTTATTGTTGGTGGTTTGGGTGGAGACTTTTTTGATAACTATTTTCGTCACAGTAAATCTGTGGCATTTTTCTTGGTTTTTATAGGTTTGTTATTTTTTGTGGCTGAGTATTTTTATAAAAAAATGCCGCGCAGAGAATTAAATCTGAAAAATAGTTTTATTATTGGTTTGGTGCAAGCTTTGGCTTTAATTCCTGGTGTTTCTCGTTCAGGTTCTACCATTGCGGCAGGAATTGGGCAAGGTGTGGAACGTGAACAAGCGGCGAGATTTTCTTTTCTTTTAGGTGCGATTGTGACCTTTGGTGCTCTTTGTTTAGGTTTTATCAAAATAGCGCGAGGCAGTTTAACTGCGATCACTCCTGATGTTTTAGTTATGGGTATTGTAACCTCATTTATTTTTGGGATTTTTTCAATTGGTTTCCTGATGAAATTCCTTAAAAATCATAGTTTGGGAGTTTTTGGGGCTTACCGTATTGTTTTTGGGATTCTTATTCTTTTGTTTCTTTAGAATATGGTAAAGGCAATTATTTTAGCGGCAGGACGCAGTAAACGCATGAAGCCGATTGAACACAAAAACTTGCTGAAATTTTGTGGGAAAACGCTCATTGTCCATCTTATTGAACAATTACAAGAAGCTGGAATTCAGGATTTTGTGGTGATTGGGGGAGTGCATAATCTTGAAAAACTTCAACAAGAAATTCAAGAATGGAATGGTGGTGCGAAGGTTGAATTTTGTGAGCAAGAAAATCTTGAAGAAGGTATGGCGGGAGCGGTGAAAAGTGCGGCAAATTTTCTGATTGGCCAAGAAATTTTATTGGTGAGTTCGAATGATATTGTGGAAGTTGAGGCATATTCCAGCGTACTCCAGGCGTCGCAAGAAAGTGCGGCAAAGGTTTTATTATTAGCAAAAAAAGTGACGAGTTATTTCCCTGGTGGGTATTTAGTAAAGGATAATCAACAAAATATTTCAGCGATTTCGGAAAAACCTGGTGAAGGAAATGAGCCCTCGGACTTGGTGAATATTGTGGTGCATTACCACCGAAGTGGAGATGATTTGGTGAAATTTGTGCAGGCAGCGAAGTCAGATAAAGATGATTTATATGAGACAGCATTGGCTGCGATGATTCAAGAAAAATTTCAAGTTCAAGCAGTAGAGTATGCTGGCTTCTGGCAAGCAATTAAGTTTCCATGGCATATTTTAGATGCGGCGCAATTTTTATTTGAAAAGGAATTTCGGGCGCGACAAGGAAAAATAATTGCTGGTTCGGCTCAAATTGCGCCTTCGGCTACGATCAAAGGTGACGTGATTATTGAAGACGGAGTGAAAATATTTGAAAATGCGGTTGTTCAGGGGCCTTGCTACTTAGGAAGAGGCACAATTGTAGCGAATAATGCGCTTGTGCGGCAAAGTTTTATTGGGGCGAATAGTATGGTTGGATTTACAACAGAAGTTGCGCGAAGCTACTTGGGAGAGAACGTTTGGACGCATTCGAATTATATTGGCGACAGTATTATTGGCGATAATGTTTCTTTTGGAGCTGGAACGGTGACGGGGAATTTACGGTTAGATGAAAAAAATGTGGTGGTGGAGATTAATGGTTGTGGAAAAATTGATTCTGGTCGAGGTAAATTAGGGATTATTTGTGGGAATAATGTGCGATGTGGAATCCAAGTGAGTTTTATGCCCGGCATTAAAATTGGCAATGGGAGTTTTATTGGAGCGAGTATTGCGGTGGCGCAGGATATTGAGGACGAAAAATTTGTGTATGCGAAAACCGAGTTGATTATTAAGGATAATTTAGCGCAGATTGATCCTCAGAAACGCAAAGAAATGAAAGCGAAAATCAAATAAATCTCCAGTATGGATATTTCGGTTGTCATCCTCAATTATAATCATCAATACTTCATTAAATTAGCCGTGGAAGCGCTGGAGAAAAGCGTTTTCAAGGGGAAATTTGAGATTATTTTGGTTGATAATGCTTCCAAGGATCAAGTAAGTGTTGGTTTTATGCAAGAGGCTGAAAAGGAGGGACGTATTACCTTCATTCAAAACCCTAAAAATATAGGATTTGGTGCGGGGAATAACGTGGGAGTGAAAGTGGCGAAAGGTAAATACATTTTTATTCATAATCCTGATGTGACCATTCAGCCGGATAGTTTACAGCGGCTTTTTGATTATGCTGAGCAGCATAAAGAAATTGGCATTTTAGCTCCGCAACTTCGGTATGCAAATGGGTATATCCAAGAATCTTGCAGGCGCGATATGAAATTTGTAGATTTAGTCATAAAGCGAACGTTCTTGGCTAAAATTCAACCTTTTAAAAAGCGGTTACAGCTTTTTCTTATGGAGGATTATGACCATAGCAAAACGATGGAAGCTGAACTTGTTACCGGGGCAGCGATGTTTATTGCTCGAAAAACTTTTGAAAAGATTGGAGGATTTGATGAGCGCTATCCACTATTTATGGAAGATTTTGATTTGTGCCGTGAAGTACGAAAGGCAGGGTTTAAAGTTGTTTATTTCCCAGAATGCCAAATTTCACATTATCATAAGCGCTTAAGCAATGATAATCTTTTTAAATCGTTGACCAGAAGAGTTTTTTGGCTCCATGTAATCAGTGCATTTAAGTATTTTTGGAAATGGAGAGACCAGGCTGAGAGCTCGGGGAAGGCGGAAAGCTAAATGCATCAGTTCCGTCTACGTAGCCTTCCGTCATAATTACTGGTTCCACCTCCAATGTGCCTCCTTTTGGTGGGACTGGTTGTTGATATTGAGTCAGGGCAGTTTTAAGCCAAGATGTGGCATCAGAGTTGATAGTTGCCAGAGGATTTGGAGCAACAGGAGCTAGAGGAGCTGTGGAGGCTCTAGGATCTGCAGACGTTGGCATAGTTCTTTCTTGAAAATCTTCGCCACTAAATTGTGCTTGGAAAGGTACAGCTGATGTGTCTTCCTGCTCTTTTTTAGGGTAGAAATTACCTCCGCGATTCGTTTTCATACGATCAATGCTTGAATTCAATTTTTCCGGAGAATTGTATAAATTGGTAAGCTGATTGGTTTGAATAGGATATGGCATATCGAAATCGGCATCGTTGTAGGCTTGCGTCAACTGCATTATAAGTTTGTTTTTCACTTTTCGTTTGTTGCTGCCTTTTGACTCCACCCATACACTTATTTTAAAGAGAATCTCCCAATCATTCCATTGGAAAAATGTAACTTTTGGCTTCGGATTCACTAAAATTTCTGGAATAGATTTCAGTGTGGCGAGGGTAACTTTCGCTACTTCCTTCAAATCATCGTCATAGCCACAACCCATTGTAAAAGTAAGTCTGCGAGTAGGGTTGCTGGTTTTACTAATAACTTGGTCGGTAAAAAGATTAGCGTTTGGCACTACTATCCTTGTCCCATCGAAGGCTTTGAGGATGGTGGCGCGAGTTTGAATGGCTTCAATGCGGCCGGTGGTGTTACCAACTTTGATTATGTCGCCGATAGTGTAATGGCGGGAAGCCAGAATAACTAAACCTGCGAAAAAGTTTTTGATGATATCCTGAAAAGCAAAACCAGCTCCAAAAGCGACGGCAGCAATGATTGGCGTTAAATCTAGACCGGCCACTTTTAAACCGACAGTGGTCCCCAAAACGATCACAGCTGCATTTGCACTTCTTGCTGCAACAATCTGCACTTCTTTATGTTCTTCATCCAAACCTCTTTCACTCATTTTATTTTCTACGCTACTTTTAACAATTCTGGCTACTAAAAATGAAACTACAATAATCAAAAATCCGGCAATCCAAAGCGGAATCATAGTGAGAAAACTTGTGAGGGCAACGGCGATTTGACTGACGGTACCAGAGCTTGCTTCTGTTGCAGCATCGCTGACTGGTTTGCTTTGAGCAAAGGCAATTTGTGGTTGAAGAAGAAAGTTGAGAATTTGATTCATAGAAGTATATTTAATCTAATTATTATACCAAAATATTAAGTTTTGAGCAATGCAATGAAGTAAAATTCTAAGAAGTATCCTTCAATATCCTTTCAGTTTTTGGGATTTGCTTTTTTGAAGGAATTATTCCAATATGAAAGCAATATTTTTCATATTTTTACGCTTATGTATACATGGTTAGCATTTTTCACTAGTATTGCCCCAGTGATCTTGGTAGTGCTGCTTATTTCAGTACGGCAAATTAACCAATATGAACGCGGGATTGTTTTAACGATGGGAAAATATCATGCGACAAAAATGCCAGGTTGGAGATTAGTTATTCCAATTTTTCAATCAATGAGTAAAGTGGATATCCGTATTAAAGCGGTGGATGTTCCTGAACAGGAAGCGATTACAAAAGACAATATTCCGGTTTCGATTAATGCCGTTATTTATTATAAAGTGAATGTTCCAGAAAAAGCGATTTTGGAAGTTGAGAATTTTTATTTTGCGGTAAGCCAGCTTGCGCAAATCACCATGCGAAATATGGTTGGGCAAGTGAGTTTGGATGAATTGTTGAAAAGTCGTGAAGAAGTTTCTCAAAGAATTCAGGTATTGGTGGAAAAAGCGACGGATGACTGGGGAGTTACAGTTTCCAATGTAGATTTGAAAGATATTATTATTCCACAAGATTTGAAACGTGTGATTGCGCGGGAAGCTGAGGCTGAACGTGAAAAACGTGCGGTGATTATCCGTTCTGAAGGTGAACTTATGACGGCGGAAAATATTATGAAGGCGGCAAAAATGATGGCGACGGCACCTGGATCTCTTCATTTGAGAACTTTGCAGGCGATTAATGATATTTCTTCTGACCAATCAAATACCACCATTTGGATGGTGCCGATGGAAGCTTTGCGAGCGATGGAATCTGTGACCCAATTGATTGGAGAACACATGGACAAGGACAAGAAGAAGTAAAAATCTCTTTTTAACTTTTGAAGAAGTCTGAGCCATCCCGATCTTCTGGGAGCGGCTCTTCTTCTGGTTCTGGCACACCGTAGTCGGCGCCGTAGGAAGTTTCTGTGGCGAGAAAATCTGAGCCCCAGTTGGAGAAATACCAGTAGTAGGTCATTGATAATGCGCCTTGGAAAAACCCGATGCATGCCCAAGTTATAGGAAGCGCGGCGAAAAGAAGAACCGTTGCGCTACCGAAAAGTTTGTAGATCATGAGATTGACGGCAGTGGAGACGAGAACGCCTAAAATTGTTGTGTATACGCCTAAAAGTGCGTAGCGAAAATCATTCATAATTTCTAAAATAAGGCTGGCTGAAAGTGCGGAAAGAATAATCTGTATGCCGGCGGCGTAAGCGGAAAACTCTAAACGGTCAAGAGAAGTCGTAAAATAGACAGGGCTTATAAAAACGAAAATCACAATATTAATCATGAAAATCTGGTACAGTGAAGTAGCTACGCGAGTGTAACGTTCTCTTTCTGTGTATGATAAGAAAAGTGGCGTAATGATGCTAGAAATGACAGATGTAATGAAAACCATCGCCATTAAAATTATAATAAAAAGTGGGCTGATTTCGTTGGCAGTGGCCTCTGCTGGACTTAATAGTGGCTGAAGTACAGAAGATGCTACGAGTAAGATTAGCAAAAAGACCATTGAACCAATGGTTCCACCGATTAATCCGGCGAAAGTTTTTAGAATGAGGGTAAAAAAAGTCATGCGGCGAGGGCCATACTCGACTGCCCTCCCTGATGTCACGCCTTGGTTTATGGCTTGAGTCAGACCTTGCTCAAAATTTGCCGGCTGAATGTTTTGTTGGTATTGATTTTCCTGCATCGTTTATTTTTAAGGCTTTCTTGCTATTGTATCATAAAAAAGCACGATACAGAAGATGCTTATTGTGATAAAACTATCGGCTAGGTTGAAAACAGGAAAGGTTCCGATGCTTATAAAATCTATTACGAACCCTCTGAATAAGCGAACAAAGAGGTTTCCGAGTGCTCCTCCGATGAGGGTACCAAGGATAACTTGCACTATCTTCAAACTGTGTTTCGCTCGGGCAAAGGTAAACCAAACTATCCCTATAATGAGGATAATGTTGAGAAAAATCAGTAAAAAATAAGGTATTTGTATACTCCAGGCAATGCCAAAATTTTGTTCATAGCGGAAATTGAACCATTGAGTGAGAATTATTGGTGTTGAAAGAAAATTGAAAGCGAGATATTTCGTGACTTGATCTGTGACAAAAGACAGAGCTATTGTTAAAAAAAAATATGGATTTTGTTTGAGAATCTTCATGGGAATCTTGATTTGTATTAAGTATGGGAACTGTAACAAATGATTTGAGCTTTGGGAAGCAGCTTGCATTTGGCAGGAGCATTTGATAGTATCTTTTGGCTTTCATAAAGCAAATCCATGGGTTCAACTAAAGGAAAATTCTTCAACCGTCTTCGAAAGAAGAACGAAAATGATGCAAAAAGGCATAAAGCTGATGGTGTGCTTCTGGCGCTTATTTTTGTGCTCTTAATTTTTGGCTTAGTAATGATTACAAGTATTGGTGTTCCTAAATCAATCCAACTTTCGGCGCCAAATATTTTGTATCCGAATTGTGATGATGTGAATGTGGATTGTTACCGAGTTTTGAAGAACCATATTGTTCGCCTCGGTATTGGAGTCGTGATGATGTTTATTGCTGCAAAAATTCCTTTTCGATTTTGGAAAAAGATGGCGCCATTTTTGTTTTACGGGGCGGTTTTTGTATTATTTGCAGTACTAATCTTAGGAGCAAAATATACGACTTTTGCCCGAAGTTGGCTGGTGATCTTAAATACTTCGCTTCAGCCTACGGAATTTGCCAAACTCGCGCTGATATTTTATTTGGCGAGTTGGATGGAAAAACGTAAAGTAGAAATTAAGTCTTTTCAAAAAGGGTTTTTACCTTTTTGTGTCATTACGGGAATGCTCATTTTGCCGGTTCTCTTACAGCCTGATCTTGGTGGGACGCTCGTTATCGCAATTATTGCTGTAGCGATGTATTTTGTTGGTGGGGCAAGTTTCCGACATTTAATGTTGGGTGGCTTTGTGCTGATACTTTCGAGTGCAATTTTAGTAGCCAGTATTGGCCATGTACGCCAACGTTTTACGACTTTTCTGCAGGTAGATAAAGGGGTTTGCCGGGCGGATGATTGTTGGCAATCTTGGCAGTCAGAAATTGCGATTGGAAGTGGTGGATTTTGGGGTAGAGGGCTGACGCAAGGTGTTCAAAAATCGTATTGGTTACCTCAGGCAACCGATGATTTTATTTTTGCGGCCTCAGCAGAAGAACTAGGTTTTGTCCGAATTGGTTTATTAGTCATTGCTTATGCTGCAATTGCCTATAGAGGCTTTAAAATTGGACGAGGCGCTTCAAATCGATTTGCCGAACTTGCTGCTATTGGAATTTCCGTTTGGATTAGTTTCCAGGCATTTGTTAATATTGCGGTTAATTTAGCGCTTATGCCCGTAACGGGAATTACTTTACCCTTCATAAGTTACGGAGGGTCTTCACTTATTTCAGTTCTTATTGCTGCAGGAATTTTACTTCAAATCTCTAAATATTCCGATTATGCGGTTAGTCTTTTCAGGAGGAGGGAGCGGAGGCCATATCACACCGAATATAGCGCTCATTGAGACGCTGGCGGATATGGGCGTGCGAAGAGAGGATTTTCTTTATATCGGCTCTAAGAATGGGCCTGAGAGAGTTCTGGTGACTGCAGAAGGTGTAGAATTTCATGGGATTTCCTGTGGAAAGCTTCGAAGGTATTTGAGTTTTGATAATTTTTGGGATTTTTTTAAAATCCCGGTCGGCATTGTACAAAGTTTTTTTCAGATTTTGAGCTTTCGTCCAAAAGTCATTTTTTGCAAAGGTGGGTACGTTAGTTTTCCTGTTGCAGTAGCTGGTTTCTTGGCGCGGGTGCCGGTTATTCTCCATGAATCAGATTTGGTACCTGGCTTAGCCAACCGATTAACTGCGAGATTTGCGAAATATATCCTTGTTTCATTTGAAGAAAGCAAAGCATATTTTCCGCATAAAAAAGTTCTAGTTACCGGAAATCCTGTGAGAGGAGAGATAATGTTGGGAAACAGGGAAAAAGCTCTTGAAGCAACTGGTTTCACTCAGGATTTACCGGTGGTATTGGTGATGGGCGGAAGTCTTGGCGCCACAAAAGTAAATGAAGCACTTTGGAGAGAATTGGCTCAGATTCTTCATCATTACCAAGTTATTCATATTTGTGGAACTGGTAAGGTGGGTAATGGGGCCGGGATTACTTCAGATATAAATTTGCGAAAACGTTATAAAAGTTATGAATATGTGACACATCAACTCAAGGATTTTTATGCACTTACCGATGTATTTGTAACACGAGCAGGCGCTAATTCCCTTGCAGAAATTTCTGCATTAGGAAAACCGTCATTACTCATTCCACTTTCAAAAGCTGCCAGCCGTGGTGACCAAATTGATAATGCCAAAGCTTTTAAAAAACATCACACGACTATTGTTATTGAAGAAGATAAGCTAGAAAATGGAAGCATATTGAAAGCTTTACAAGAACTCACCCTTGGTGCAAATAATTCCCCTAAGGGAAGACCAAATCGTGCAGCTGAACGGATAGCAAAAATAATTTTTGAATTATGATTATTGGCTTTAATGGAAGATTCCTACTCCAGCCTTTTACTGGCATAGGAAAGCATAGTATTCAACTTTTGCTTCAACTTGCTCATGACTATTTAGAGGTTATTTTTGTGGTAATTATTCCAGAAGCTCTTTCTAGGGAAGTAGCAAGTCAGTTCACTCACTGCCCCAATATTCAGTTCCACATACGTCCAGAATCTTCATTTTTACGCAAACTTCACAAGGGTTTGGCAAAGACTTTCTGGGAAAGACGACAATTAGCGGAAGTTTTTCGAAAAGAGAAAGTTGATGTTATACATATTCCGTACCCCAGTGCTTTTCGACGCACCAATACACCACTTTGTGTCACTATCCACGATGTTATTCCTTGGGTGCTTCATGAATATCGGCAACGCGGGTATTTGAGTAGTGTTTATAATAATTTGGCCCTTCATGAATCGCTACGTGCTGACGTTATTTTTACTGTTTCAGAATTTTCTAAAAAAGAGTTACTTCGGTTCACTGATGTGGCTGAAGAAAAAATTATTGTGACCCCAAATGCTTGTGATAAGCGCTTCATTGCTCGTAGTTCGCAAAAAGAAAAACAGGAAACTCTTCTAAAATATAAACTTCCTCTTGAAAAAAAGTTCTTATTTTACCTAGGAGGCTTTGACCAAAGGAAAAATGTTGAGAGATTGGTGGAAATTTTCTCTCGTTTTATAGCTCCCCAGTCAGATTTAAATTTAGTGATTGGTGGAGAGAGGTTGTTTGAAAATCAGCTCTATAACAGCTTTGAGAAGGCAAAGAAGGTGAAGTTCAAGGAAAGGATTCATTTTACCGGTGCAATTGAAGAAAGTGATCTTCCCAAACTTTTTCAGTCAGCTTGGGCGTTCATTCATCTGACCAGCTATGAAGGCTTTAACATGCCACTATTAGAAGCATTGAGTTCTGGAACTGTATGTATCGCTTCGCATATTCCACCACATTTGGAGATTGATGGCGATAGTATTTATTTTATTAATTTAAAAAATACAGATGAGGCGTTGGCTGAAAAAATTTTATTGTTGCAAAGTGATGGCTCTGTTTACGCAAAAACTAAGGCGAGAACTGAGATGTTCATAAGTCATTTCTCGTGGAAGAAAACTGCGGAAAGAGTTTTTGCAGCTTATCAAAAGTTTTAGTATAATCGTTTTTGTATTTGTTGTGCTTTATCGTATTTCTATGGAATATCAAAATAGTATTAATATTTTCACTGGTTTTATACTGCTCATGGCGGTTGGGCTGGTTTTTTCATTTTATTATTTGAGGAATTTACGTCAGCAAGCTCAAATTGAGTGGAAGAAATTACGCAGGATGGTGAGTATAAGACTTGATTTAGTTCCGTTACTTTGTGAGAATGTTACTACTCTGGGAATTGTGCGTCCTGAGCTTTTAGCAGAGCTTATTCAGCTACGGGGCGAGAGCTGGGAAATTCGTGAATGTACTGGTGCAAAGGTAAATAAAGAATTGCTTATTTCGCAAAAGATCCACGAAATCTGGGTGGCACTTGGCAAATTCAGGCAAGTACAACTTGTGGCATTGCAAAAAGAAATGGCTGAAGTTGCACAAAAAATTGAACAGGAGGAAGAGAGTTATAATCTTAAAGTACGAAAATATAATCAAATATATAGAATTATTCCGTTTCGATTCTTTTTTCAAATTTTCCGTTTTCAAACGATGAGCGTATTTGAATTCGAGGCTTAATAGTGAGTTTTTCCACAATTTCAGAAATTTATCTTGACGGGTGAGTACTTACTCACCTATACTTGTGTTGTCTTAATAGAAACACACATGAAAAATCTACTTACAGAAAAACAGGAAGCACTACTCCTCTTTATTGAACAATACCAATTAGAACATGGTGGTTCACCAACCCTTCGTGAAATGAGAGAATACTTTGGAGTCAGTTCTGATAATGGCATTTTGAAGCACTTAAAAGCTTTAGAAGAAAAAGGCAAAATTACGAAGGGTGAAAATCCACGAGGAATTAAATTGTTGTCGAGTATCAAAGAGAAGCTTATGAAAGAAACTTTTCGTCTTCCACTCTTAGGTTCTGTGCCGGCTGGTGGACCGACTGCAGCACAAGAACACGTTGAGAAATGGATGGACATTGGGAGCGACACAATTTATAAAAACAAAGAATCATTTTTATTGCGGGTAAAAGGCGATAGTATGATTGATGCAGGGATTTTTGAAGGAGATATTCTGGTCGTTTGTACTGAATTGGAAGCAAAACAATATGATGTAGTAGTGGCACTTGTAGACGGCGGAAGTACGGTAAAACGATACATGTTAGATAATGAACAAGTGTACCTCAAACCAGAGAATACGAAGTATGAAAATATTTATCCCGAAGGTGAATTATGCATTCAAGGAGTAGTAACTGGACTGATCCGTTATTACAAAGGGGGGTAATCAGTAAAAATTTAAATTTTTCTATGGAAAAATACTCTTGAGGGGTGTGTTTTAACTTTGCTTATTTTTTATATTTACCTTTATGTTGAAACGTCTTTTTACTACAACCAGCTTTCATCGATCTTTTGATCCTATGCCACTTCCGAAATCCCGAAGAGGTCGTCCAATTCGCTTTGCTCGAGGAGGAAACCCACTTTCTTCAATGCAATTCTCCTTTAAAGTTTTAAAAATTTCTTCCTAAATTGGGAATACAAAACGCCCTAGAAAAGCCTACCAATTTAGGAGTTGAAATTTAATCTCATAAAGTATACTATTTAAATGTACACTTAAATAGTACACTTTATGCTATATTTTAACGAAGATACTAAACTTATTGGAGCAACGGAATTACGTGCTGTTGTGCCTAAACTTATTAAGGAACTTAGCAATAATATTCCAATTATTGTGACAAAGCGTGGGAAGCCTGTGGCAGTGCTGCAAAGCTATGAAGAATATATAAAACGCCAAGAGCTCATCGACAAATGCGAAGACATGGTTCTGGGTTATGAAGCCAAAGGGCGCGATAATGCCAGTAAAAAGAGTGACTTCGTCGATGAAGGTGTTGTGTTCGACCAATTTAAAACACAATAAAAATGTATAAGGTTCAATACCATCGGCTGGTGGTGGAAAAAGACTTTAAAAATGTGCCCAAAGCCGATATAAACAAAATTCTAAAAGCTGTTCATAAGAAATTAACCCTTGACCCAATTGCTTTTGGAAAGCCGCTGGCCTGTGAACTTGTGGGATATTTTCGACTTCGTGTCGGGATGTATCGGTTAATTTACAGAGTAAGCGCAGGTGAGGTGACCGTATTTGTTTTAAAGGTTGGAATACGGAAGGATTTTATTGTTTATCAAGAAGCGACGAAGCGGTTATCATAAAAATATTTTATTGTACAACATTCTTTATTTATTTCATAGCTTAAGCAGGCCTGTGAACATAGGATTTTAGGAAAATTCTCTATAAGATGGAGGTGAATTTTGAGGACGTGAAAGCGTATATCCTTGATTATAACTTTGCAAAGAACGTATGACGCCGATGATGGCACAATATTATAAGATTAAAGAAGAGCATAAGGATGCGCTAGTTTTCTTTCGTTTAGGGGATTTTTATGAAATGTTTGGGGATGATGCATTGGAAGGATCAAAAATTTTGGGGATTACTTTAACAGCTAGGGCCAAGGGTGAAAATCGTATACCGATGTGTGGAATTCCTTATCATGCTTCAGTAAATTATATTGCAAAATTGACTAAAGCAGGGAAAAAAGTGGCAATCTGTGAGCAATTAACTGATCCGAAGGTAGGTGTAAAAATTGTGGAACGTGGAGTGGTGAGGATTATTACGCCGGGGACGACGCTGGATGACAATATTTTGGATCAGAAAACTTCGAATTACATTGGGGCTCTGCAAACTCATGAAGGCAAATTTGCTTTTAGTTTTGCTGATGTGTCGACAGGTGAATTTCAAGTTTTTATAACAACTTCATTTAGTGAATTGCGTGATGAGCTTGAGAAACTTCGGCCAGCGGAAATTTTGGTAATGAAGGAATTCCTGCAAACAATTGAAGGTGTGAATTTACAAAAACATTTTGCTCGGACTTATTTTTTTGAATTTCGTTCTGAAAAAGTAGCCAAAGATATTTTGTTGGAACATTTTGGCGTAATGGAAAAAGTTGAATTTGCTTCTTTAGAAGCCAATACTACCGCAATTCTACTTGATTATCTTCAGCTGACACAGAAAACATCTTTGAAGCATATGAAGTCGTTGGAAATTCATGAAATAAGTGATTTTATGGCTCTTGATGAAGCTAGCATTAAAAATCTTGAACTTTTACAAAGTGCCCGGGAAAATAAAGTTGAGGGTTCGCTTTTGGGAGTTTTAGATAAAACCGTTACGAGTTCTGGGGGGCGGCTTTTGAAAAGAGTGATTGTTCAACCTTTGAGAACACTTGAGGCGATTGAAACCCGCTTAAAATTAGTGGAGTTTTTCTTGCAGCAACAGAATTTCTTGTTGGATGTGCGAGATGCTTTAAAACAAGTTGGTGATGTGGAACGGATTATTTCACGGGTGAGCCTAGGTAGTGGTAATTCGCGTGATTTGAAAGGATTGCAATCGTCTTTTCAGGCAATTTTGCAAGTGAAGAATTTGATGACAGGAAGTGCGTTTGGCTTGTTAACAAGTATGGCGGGAAGAATTGATCCGTTGACGGACTTAGTTTCGCTTTTAGAAAGCGCGATTGTGGATGAACCGCCCCATGGAACAAAAGACGGCGGAATGATTCGGGATGGATTTGATGCAGTTTTGGATGAATATAAACTTATCAGCCGCGATGGAAAATCTTTTATTCAGGCTTTGCAGGAGAGGGAAAGTGCGCGGACGGGAATTGGGTCTTTGAAGGTTCGTTATAATAAAGTTTTTGGATATTATATTGAAATTAGTAATGCGAATTTGCGTGAAGTTCCTGAGGATTATACTCGTAAGCAAACTCTTGCGAATGCAGAGCGATTTTCAACGCCGGAGTTGAAAGAATATGAAGCAAAAGTGTTGGGAGCGGAGGAGAAAATTTACGAAATAGAATTGCAGATTTTCGAGAAATTACGGATAGCTGCTTTGGAGAAACTTTCGGTGATTCAGCAAACGGCCAAGGAAATTGCGATGGTAGATTTGATGAGTACTTTTGCGTTGGTGAGCTGGGAAAATAAGTATGTGAAGCCGGAAATGCATGAAGGTTTTGAACTGGAAGTTGAGGGAGGGAGGCATCCGGTAATTGAGAAAATTAATGCGACGGACTTTTTTGTACCAAATGATTTGCGGATGAATTCGCAAGAAAGTTTAATTTTGATTACTGGACCGAATATGGGCGGTAAATCAACATTTTTGAGACAAACTGCTTTGATTGTTTTGATGGCGCATTTGGGGATTTTTGTGCCGGCGCGGGCGGCTAAAGTTGCTCTTGCGGATCGAATTTTTACGCGGGTTGGGGCTTCTGATAATTTGGTGCGAGGGCAGAGTACTTTTTGGGTGGAAATGGAAGAAACGGCGTTTATTTTACAGAAAGCGACAGCGAAAAGTTTGATTATCTTAGATGAAATTGGGCGAGGGACTTCCACGTATGATGGAGTGAGTATTGCTTGGGCGATTATGGAATTTCTACATGAGGATATTCGGGCGAAGACGCTTTTTGCGAGCCATTACCATGAGTTGATTGCTTTGGCGGAAAGCTTGGCGAGTGCGAAAAATTATAGTGTAAAAGTAGAGGAAAATGAGCGTGATGGCGTGGTGTTTTTGTACAAGATTTTGCCGGGTGGTGTGGATAAAAGTTACGGGATCGAGGTGGGAAAACTGGCTGGTTTGCCAGGCAAAGTGATTGCGCGGGCGAAAGAAATTTTACAGGATTTGGAGCGGGAAAATCACGGGACGGCGAAGGAAGTTTTTGAGAGAGGGATGAAAAATTTGGAACAAGAAAATTATCGATTGGCTGAAGAAATTCGACATTTGAAACTTGAAAATCAAGCGGCGGGGTGCGACATTCAACCTGGACTTTTTGCGATGCCGGAGCGGGAGGCTGGAACTCTTGCCGAAGGCGAAGGGAATGGACGGCCACCCCGCTCAGCGGGGGGCAAGCGAGAGCTCTCGCATTCGCTCGCGTGTCATCCTCTTCTTCAAGAATTGCAAGGAGTTGATTTTAATGCTCTTACACCGATACAAGCTCTCATTAAATTGCAGGAATTTCAGCAAAAAAGTTTAGATATTAATATAACCGAATAATGGCTCAGATTAAAGTTTTGCCTGAACAACTCATTAACCAAATTGCTGCTGGAGAAGTGGTGGAACGGCCGGCTTCAGTGGTGAAAGAATTGTTGGAGAATGCAGTGGATGCAAAGGCAACACAAATTATTGTAGAAATTCGGGATGCCGGGCAGAGTTTGATTCGGATTATTGATGATGGTGTGGGGATGGATCGTGATGATGCGATTTTGGCTCTGGAGAGGCATGCGACGAGCAAGATTTCAAGTTTGGAAGACATGAATTTGATTCGAACGATGGGGTTTCGAGGTGAGGCAATTGCAAGTATTGCGTCAGTTTCGCGGCTTATCATTAAAACGAAAAGACGCGAGGAAGTTGCTGGAACAGTGGTGGAAAGTGAGGGTGGAAAAGTTTTGAAAGTTGAGCATTTGGGGCTGAAGGATGGGACGCAAATTGAAGTGCATGATCTTTTTTTTAATACTCCAGCGCGACAAAAGTATTTAAAAACTGAGGATAAAGAATTCAAAGCAACTTTGGATGTGATGATTGGTGCGGCGCTTTCTTTTCCGCATATTTCGTTTCGGCTGATTCATAATGAGGAGCAGGTTTTTGATTTTCCGCCGGCACAGGATGACTTGGTGAGGATACGTTCGGTGTGGGGAAATAACATTACGCAAGAACTGATTCCAGTCATGTATCAGGGCGTTCACATTCATTTGCAGGGGTACGTTGGTAAGCCATTGATTGCGCGTTCGAGTAAAAATATGCAGTATATTTTTGTGAATGATCGGGAAATTAAGTCGCATGTTTTGGCATATGCGGTGAAACAGGCTTATCATTCGTTGCTGCCGAAAGAGAAGCAGCCGGTGTTTGTTTTGAAGTTCGATTTGCACCCGAGTTTGGTGGATGTGAATGTGCATCCGAGGAAATCGGAGGTGAAGTTTTTGGATGAGCGGGAGATTTTTCGGATTGTGACAGCGGCGGTTCAGAAAAGTTTAGAAAAGCATGTTTTGGCGCCGAAAATTCGAGCGGATCAGCCTGCGAATTATTATACGGATCGGGAGGCGCAGGGAATTTTCCAGGTAGAGGATCAGACGATTGCGATGAAAACTCCAGCGGAAATTTATCGATTGGATATTGCAGCTCAGAACCAGGAAATGGCGATGGTAGCCGCAACTGAAGCGCCTTCATCTTTTACGATACGACTTGGGATTCATGAAGAAATGCCTCCAGTGCAGCAAGATATTTATCAATTGGAATTTCATGAAGAGGAGAATAAAGGTTTTGAGGAGCGGACGCAGCAACTTGATATTGTTCCGCTAGTGCAAATCAATAATGCGTATTTGCTTTGTGCTCAGGGAAAAAGCTTAGTGATTGTTGACCAGCATGCGGCGCATGAACGGGTAAAATATACGGAAATTCAGAAATTTTTTGAGGAAAAAGAGAAAGTGATTCAACAACTTCTGACGCCTATTCAGGTGGAACTTACTCATCAAGAAAGCCATGTTCTTAATTCGAATAAAGAGATTTTAGATGGGCTTGGATTTGAAATCAGCCATTTTGGTGGTAATACATTTTCTATTATGGCTGTGCCGAGTTTGCTGATTCGGCATAATCCGGAAAAGACTTTGCGAGGAATTATTGATGATCTTACGTCAGGAGAGCTTGCGAAAGGTGATTTCCAGGCTCGTATTGAGAAAATTATTACGATTATGGCGTGTAGGTCTGCTGTCAAGTTTGGTGACCCATTAAGTCGCGAAGAACAGATGGCGCTCATTGAACAACTTCAGCAGGTGCCTTTGCCTTATACTTGCCCGCATGGCAGGCCGACGATGATTATTATGACCGACGAGGAATTGCGGGAGCGGTTTGGACGGAAGTATTGCTAATTGCTTACCAACGCTGAAAGATAGAGGTCGCTGGTGAGATCTGCTTCGTAACTTATGCCGGAGCCATCGTCTTTCCAAGCTTTTTCTGGGTAGCGGCGGAGCATTTTGAGGCCTGCTTCCGGAATGACTTTTTTGGTGAACTTTGAGGTGACGAGGCCAGGTTGTTTTTGGGCGTAGAACTTGTAGGTATCAGCGGGGTAGAAGTTGAGGGATTTTGGTAGTTCGTAGCGAAGGAGTACTTCTGATTCGTTGCCAGGGAAAGCGCGCATTTCGAAGGTGAAATATGTTTTGTTCAGTTCAGCGTCTTCGACGGTTTCAATCAGGTTGGTATCGATACCTGTTACGGAAATGAGTTTTGCTCCTTTTGGTACATATACTTTTACTTGTGCACGGTTTTCGCCACGACCGAGAATATCTTTGATATATTCAGGAATTTCTTGGAAACCAAAACTGTTCATAGTTTTTCCCCATTTTTGGATGTCAGCGGCAGACAAAAGATGTTTGCGGGTAATCAGCAACTCATCTGTCACTTTGCCTTGTGGGGCAATGTAGGTATTTTGGGCTAGAGTTTGCTTGATAAAAGCGTCGCTTTTATTTCCCCCAATCGAGGTTGCTGTGACTTGTAAATAATCTTCTTTTTCATTAATTTGGCGTTGTTTACCGGCAAATCCGAGCTCTATAAAGAAGTTTTGGATTTCCGTGTCGCGGGAGTAGAGGAGAATGTTTTTTTGGCTTAATCCTTGGATAAGTTTGATGAAAATTTGCGACCAATCCCCAGTGGAGAGTAGTTTTGTTTGGAAGGCTTGAATAAATTCGCCGAGGACTTTTTTGGGGCTGGTGGCACTGAGTTTTGATTCAATAATGTAAGAAAGGATCAGTTGGAAATTCTCTTTGGTAAGAGGCTTTTTGAGTGACTTAACTTCTACACCGCCCATGGTTCCAAGTAAATCAGCAATGAAACTTTGATTGATAGCAATGACCGAGTCTACACTTGGTCCTTTTTCTTTTTGTAGAAACCAAGCCGCTTTTTCGGCGGAAATTTCGTAATCTGGCGAATAATTACTGTCGCGCAGACGCCAGTTTTTGGTGATTTTAGCAATGTCAGCGGGAGCTGGAATATTTTCGTGGAGCTGGCCGTCGAAATCGTATACGTCGTGGAAGTCAGCCTTGGTAATAATTCCATCGTTTATATCCACTAACATAAAACTGCCAATAAAACCGCCAGTTGGGCGACTTTCCGTGTCGTTTTGAAGAAGAATCAAATAACGATGTTGGTAGCGGTCACCAAGCAGTTTCAGGATGATGGGCAACTTGCTTTGTGCGTGGTGTAGAAATTTTAAAAGAACTCCCAACCTAGAATTGAGAGAAGAAATTTTGTCTCGGTACGCGAGTGGCAGTTTTGAAAGATCAACTTGATCTAGTTCCTTTTGAGCTATTTCCAGTTGCATTAAGGCCATCGCTGTTCCTTCCAAATCTTTTTTTAGTTTTTCAGTTAACGAAAGGCTCGATTTTGGAGCGGCATTTTTGGTGGTTAAAATATTTTTATTTTCCTGAATGAATAATTTAGGAAGATCCTGAAAATCGGAAAGAGTTGAAGCGCTGAGCTGTCCTGCGGAAGAAATAGCTTGAGCTGCTTGCAATAAATGCTTCAAATTTCCAGTATTTTTTTCTTCGTAGAGTGGGTTTTCATTAGTATTTTGGAGGAAATTCACTAATTTTGAAGCGGCAGCAAAGCTATTTTGGGCTTCACTAAATTCTAATTCTGCACCGAGGAAATCTGACTTTGAAGCGCTGTCTCCTGCTTTTAAGAGTCCTTCATAACCTTCGGCAGCAGAAGCAATAAAGTTATTTTTAAGGTTTAAACCTTGCTCATAAATATTGATAATGTTAATGCCAAAAAGAATCAGTAATCCTAGGGCAACCATCCGGAAAATGTCTAGTTTCCGGCTTTTAAAAGGTGCTTTGATTGAATCAATATGCAAAAAATACTTTTGATCTTTTGGTTTTTCTGAATGAATATCGGTGATTGCAGGAGCTTTTTGTGAAGAATGTATTTGCTGATTTTTGGTTGAGCTCAAGTCAATTGCATGGGTACGAAGTTGGTTGACGGCTTCACTTTTTAAAGTTTCCGCTTCAAGGACGACTGTATGATTTTCGTTGCGGAATAAAAGATCCGCAAAAATAAATTTGGCCATTTTATTTTATTTCTATTATTGCTGTTGAAATGATTTTATTTTCACTGTATTCGCGCGTTAGGGTAAGGTTTTTTAATGGTTGGGTATACAGTTTCAAGACGGGATTTCCTTCTGAAAGTTCGTTGAGGATTTGATTAAAATTTAAGTAAATGACTTCATCGGCATTGTTCAAGTTCAAGTTTGATAGAGCTGTAATCGTTGATGTAGGATTTGTGTTTGTAATTCGATCAACAACGGCTTCGAGGTTTTTTAAATTATTGGCAAAAATGAGGTTTTCTTTCGTGTCGAGAAAATATATGTATGGACCCTTTGGTGAAGCTTCTAATATATCAATCGTGTAATTTCCGTAAACTATTGTGGATTTTTTAACTTCAGTGGAAGCTTCAAGGATTTTGGCTGTTGTACCATCTTCAAGAGTTAAAATTCTTTCTTTTGGTGCGAAAGTTCCCATTCGTTTTTGAAGGGCATTTTGAATTTTTTGCAGACGGTTTTCTACACCACTTCGATCTGCGATTTCAATGATTGCGAGCCATGAATCCCCTTCTGGTTGCTGGTTGATGCTGACCAAATATTCTCCTTTTAAAAGTGGCAAAATATCTGATTCTAAATTCAAATTTTGATCGGTGAATAGGTCTTTTGCCTGGTTGAGATATCCTTCGAAAATCAGTGAAGTAGCTATTTTATCTTTTGCAAAAACACTTTTTAAGGCGTTGATTTCTGAGGAAAGATCTCTTCCGGCAAAAAGCATAGTTGGCTCCTGCGGGAGGAAACGAAGGAGTTTTCCTTGATATTTTGTATTGAATGAAAGGAGCTTTCCTTCTGGTAAATTGCTTTTGTTGAGAATGGTTTGGTCATAGATTTTCACACTATTATTGTCTGCTATAAAAGCAGTTCCCTGTGCGGAAAAAATTTGCATAAAGGGAAGAAAATTAGTGAGAAAGGAAATATTTGTTTGAAGATATTGCTCATTGTTTAGAAGCGCTTGTAGCACTTTTTGGTTATTGACATAGAGAAAACCCAAATTTTTTGAAGGTAGGCCATTTTGAACTTGGGTGTAAGTTTCATCGTTTTTCAATGAAGAAAGACGATTACTTTTCACATCGGTGATTTGTTTGAGAACTTCTGAATTGTTAGCGAAAACCAAATAATTTTCTAATTGAAGTGCATAGAAGCGCTGCCCCGCCTTAAAACTGTATAATTTAAAACCAGGGAATGTAAATTCATCTTGGATAAAATCATCTTCGTTGAGGGCTCTTTCTTTCAAAAAATTAATTGCTAGGCCTAAGTTTTTTACTTCAACAAAAAGCACCGGTGTTGCTGATTGATTCATCTGGTTTGTTTGCAGGAAAGCGACACCCACTTTGCGCCCAATCCAATCTGCCGCTTGAGGATATTCAGGCCAAATTGAAGTTATAAGATTTTGGATACTCGTATTGCTAAAAGTGCTATAATCCTTAAGGTTTTCACTGATTTTCTTAAGTTGCTGTTCTTGAGGATCAACGAATATTTCGGCGAAGGCAACTGTATTTCCGGCTGGTAGATACTGGGCTACGGTCTTTGTCCCGAAAAATTTTTCTATCAGAAAGTACCCGATCACTAGGACAAAAAGAACTTGGGCAAAAACCAAAGAAAATGCAATCAGAAAGCGATGTTTCCTTCTGTCTTGTGGATCTTTATTTTCCAGATTTCGTGACATAATAAGCTTTACCGTGTGATGCATTATGCCGAAGACTTGAAGCTGATGCAATTAATTTGCGGTTGACTACCCAGATTTTACAGCTGTTGTTCTAATTTCTTTATCTTGAATTGGAGTAAAAAATCGGCTAAAATTCTGACTCAGAGGTAATTTTTAAAAGTAATGTATGCAAGCTTCGGAAATACGTCAAAAATTCATCGAATTTTTTGTGCAAAAGCATGGCCACAAGCAAATCACGGGGGCATCTCTTATTCCTGATAATGATCCAACGGTACTTTTTACAACTGCCGGTATGCATCCTTTGGTTCCCTACTTGATGGGTGAAGTCCATCCTGCAGGAAAAAGGCTTGTTGACGCACAAAAATGTATTCGTACTGGTGATATTGATGAGGTTGGTGATGCAACGCATTGTACTTTTTTTGAAATGCTTGGAAACTGGTCGCTTGGCGATTATTTCAAGAAGGAAGCGATTCAAATGAGTTATGAGCTGCTCACCTCGGAGGATGGATATAATTTAAATCCGGATCGGTTGATGGTGACTTGTTTTGAAGGTGACAGTGATTCGCCTTTGGACGAGGAAGCGGCTGGGGTTTGGGAAACTTTTGGTTTTCGACGTGCAAGTGCTGCGACTTTAGGCGAGAAGCGATTGATTTATTTTTATGAAAAAAAGAAGAATTGGTGGGGCCCCGCAGGCTTAACTGGTCCCTGTGGTCCAGATACGGAAATGTTTTACGACATGTGTCCGGATTTGGCTTCTGGCCAGCATAAAACTGGAGCTAGACAAGAACTAATTCAGCGGTATGCGTTGAAAGATGGCAGCGGGAATTGCCATCCAAACTGTGAATGTGGACGCTATGTGGAGATCTGGAATGATGTTTTCATGCAATATAATAAAAAACCTGATGGCACTTTTGAGCCTTTAAAACAGCAGAATGTTGATACTGGAATGGGGTTTGAAAGAATAGTGGCGGTGCTTCAGGGCAAACCTTCGCATTATGATACTGAGCTTTTTATTTCAGTGATTGAACGGATTAAGGTTTTATCTGGAAAAACTTTTGATGGAAATAATGAAGAAGTAAAATCTTTGAGAATTATCGCTGACCATTTACGAGCAGCAACATTTATTTTGGGCGACACCATGGCTGTTACTCCTTCAAATACTGACCAAGGATATATTTTGAGAAGACTTATTCGCCGCGCGATTCGTCATGCTCGGAAACTTGGCATTGAGCAGAAATTTACGGCTGAAATTGGCCAAATGTTTATTGATCTTTACAAGAATCCTTACATCGAACTTGAAACGAATAAAGAGCGAATTGTTGGCGAACTGGAACGTGAAGAAGAGCGCTTTTTGAGTGCAATTCAACAAGGTGAACGTGAGTTTGCGAAAATTTTAGCAGAAGCTAAAGAGAATAGTGAAAAAGTTTTGCCGACAGAGCAAGTTTTCAATCTTTATGATACTCATGGTTTCCCGGTAGAAATGACACAAGAGTTGGCTCAGGAAAATGGTTTTGAGGTTGATTTGAAAGCTTTTGAAGAACGTTTTAAACAGCATCAAGAACTTTCACGCGCTGGTGGGTCGCAACGTTTTGCAGGCGGTTTGGCTGACCATAGTGAAGAAAGTCGAAAATTGCATACGGCTACGCATCTTCTTCATCAAGCTTTGAAAAAAGTTTTGGGGGACGAAGTAGAACAACGTGGTTCAAATATTACGCCTGAGCGTTTGCGTTTTGACTTTAATTACCCGCAAAAAATGACTCCTGATCAGGTGAAAAGTGTGCAGGATTTGGTCAATGAACAAATTGATAGAAAATTGCCGATCAGTTTTGAAATTATGAGTGTTGATGAAGCAAAACGACGTGGTGCGATTGGCTTATTTGAGGACAAATATGAGGATCAGATTAAAGTATATATGATGGGCGATTTCTCTTTTGAGATCTGTGGCGGGCCGCATGCGGACAATACTGGTGACTTGCAACGGTTTAAGATTGTAAAAGAGGAAGCTTCGTCTGCTGGAATTCGACGTATTAAAGCGGTAATTGGGGAAGAAGCCCTCAAATAATTTATGCCTCATCCTAAAATTTATAAAAGCGAGTTAAAGCGGCACGTTTTTGTGTGTTGCAATGAACGTCCTGACGGAACGGGCTGCGGAAAACTTGGCGGCAATGAATTGCGCGACAAGCTGAAGCAATGTGTCCGTGAAAAAATGATTGAGGGCGTCAGGATTAGTAAAAGTGGTTGCCTTGGTTATTGCGAAGAAGGCATTGCTGCTGCGGTTTATCCTGATTGTGTTTTTGTGACCAAGTTAAAAAAACATGATGGAGATGTGATCCTCACCCTTTTGGAAAATAATTAGCTTTGGCTTTCGCTGGCCTTGCCGTTCCCAACATCAATTCCTAATGATTCGTTGGTTTGTTTATCTACTGGGGGCGCTGATTTCTTTGCTTCTTCAACTTGAGCTGGAGCCACAGCAATGTACTTTTCGCCGCGCTTTGATGAGTTTTTAAAAATTTCAGTGATTCGATCTTTGGCAACTTTGTTTTTTTCCGTGAGAGTTCCTGGAGTAATTTGTTCTTGTTCACCTTCCGCACTACCCTGTTTTTCACCTTCCTGTAGAGGATTTTGTGAACCAAAGCCAGCCGACTGCCAGACGAGGCGTGCTGCTTTTAACCATGAATTTTGAGGTATTGGTTTCATAATAATTTTTGTTATAAACTTGCCATAAGCTGATCAATTTCAGCCAGTTTTTCGTTTTCTTTATTTTTAGAAATATTTTCGATGGCATGCGTCAATTCCATATTCATGCGATTCACTTTCATGGTGAAATCTGAAATAACTGACTTTAATTTTACCTCATGCTCCTGCGCTAATTCTTGGCGAGCTTCTTGGTCTTCTTCAGGAACTATTTCAAGATTTTTTTCAGCTTCGGCCGTCACTTCGTCGCATTGTTGTGTAAATTCTTCGTGAAGATTTTTGAGTTCTTCTCGGTGAATTCCAATGACTTCGTCGATACTGTGAAGCTGAGTTTCTGGCATAGCGAAAAGATTAAATCTTCTTAGTATAGCAAATTTTGTTTATTTTGGAAAGGTTTTAGCGGGCTTGAATGTGGGGTGCACAGACAAATAGGAAAGCTATGCAGGTTTTGTAGAGTGCATAGTGAAAGGTTTTAGATCTCCCCTTTCAAAACCCACGGTAATCCTTTGAGGATTTTCACTTGCTGAATTTTACCGACTTGGCTTTCATCTCCTTTAAATTGCACCAGCTTGTATTCGCGGCTGCGCCCTTCTAATTCTTTGGTGAGCGTGTTGAAGCGTTCAACTAAAACTTCGAGCTCTTGGCCTTCATACGCCTGGTTTTTGTGGGTTGAGGTGGCGACTAATAAGTCGTTGAGGCGGTTCCAGCGTTCGGCTTTTTTTTCTTTGGTGACGTCGTCTTGGAAATATTTTTCGGAGACGGTTTCTTTGCGGGTGCTGTAGCGGGCAATGAAGGCGTGGTCGAATTTGAGGTCTTGGAAAAGATTGAAGGTGTTTTCGAATTGTTCGTCGGTTTCGCCGCAGAAGCCTACGATGATGTCGGTGGAGATGACGCAATTTGGTAAACGGGTTTTGATTTTTTCGATGATGCCACGGTAATGTTCAACCGTGTATTTTCGGTTCATCTTAGCCAAAACGGTGTTATCGCCGGCTTGGACGGGGAGGTGGATGTAGGGGCAGAGCGTTTTGAGATTTGCGTGCGCTTCGATGAGTTCGTCGGTGAAGTCGCGGGGGTGGGGGGAGGTGTAGCGTAGGCGGCTGAGGCCGAGTTCGCTGAGGGCGTTGAGTTCTTTGAGGAGTTTGATGAAGGGTTGTTCGGTGAAATCTGTGAAGCGGGCGCTTTTTTTGTCCAAGTCGCTGAGGCCGTAGGAATTTACGGTTTGGCCCACGAGCGTGATTTCTTTGCAGCCGTTTTCCACAAGTTTTCGACATTCGGAGACGATTTCCGCTAGGTCTCGGGATTCTTCGCGGCCTCGGGAATAGGGGACGATGCAGTAGGTGCAATATTTGTCGCAGCCGATTTGGATGGGGACGAAGGCTTGGATTTTTGATGAATATTTTGGATCTACTTTAAGGTAATCCGTGCGGTTTTCTGATGGTTTTTCTTCGGCACCCTGGAGTTCCAGTTGCGGTTCGGCTTCGGCTAAAACTTCGGCTAATTTGTGTGTGTCGTTGATGCGGAAGACGAAATCCAGATTAAAAGCGGTGGTGAGGAGTTTATCTTTCACATTATTTTCAGAATTGCGAGAGCTGGTTTGGCGCACCATGCAGCCGGTAATTCCGATGAGCAAACGTGGGTTGGCTTTTTTATATTGCGCTAATTTTCCGAGTAAACCGTGGACGCGGTCCTCCCCTTTTTGGCGGATGGAGCAGGTATTGAAAATAAATAAATCCACTTCTTCCAAAGTTTTTGCCTTGGCGTAGCCGTTTTTTTCTAAAACTGTTTCGACTCTTTCTGTGTCGGAATAATTCATTTGGCAACCAAAAGTTTGAATGTGATATTTCATGAGTACTGAAATTTACCGGTATCTTGCATGGAGATTTTCGCTTAGTTGGAGAGGAAAAGCAAGTCATACTCCTACATCCTTGACAAAAACCAAACCCGTGATAATCTAGCTACCAAGGAGATATAAGCTGATATTATGAAAATTCATTACGCCAGCATTTTTACAATGGCTTTAGCAGCTTGCAGCAATACCGCTCGAAATAATCATGTGAGTGATATTACACAAGTCCAGCTTGAATATTTAGGAAAAGAGAACGCCATCATAGCTGAAGAATTCAACCGATACGACCAACAGGTCAAACAAGAGTGCTTACGGCTTCATAGCAAGGCTTTTAAAGTTATGAACGAGCATTTTAAGTTTGTTGAAAACTACACGCTTTCAACCAAACAATGCGTTGAGGAAAAAACCTCGATTGAGTGCAAAAAACAAGCAATGCTCAGAGCAGGACAGCCGAGTGAAGTTATTCGACTTTTTGAGGAAATGAATATAGTTGAAGGAGCAATTTTGAAATGTATGCAACTACAATCACCCCTTGAAAATCCTCGTCAAATTGCTGAAATGGAGGAATCTCCTCAAACGACTATTTTTCAATCCTCATTGCAAAATACTGCGCCTGTACTTCCTTTGTTTGAAAAAACTTCGGAAGATATAGTCCGCGAATTGATTGATGAGCAAATAGAAAGGGAAACTTTCGATTCAGTGGTAGCGATTGAGTTTTATACTCAATGGTCTGAGCCAAGTAAATCATATTCTCCAGCTTTTGAAAGTTACTTCCAACAATATACTGGCCCTGTGAAGGTTTTTAGAATGGATGCTGACATTAATCCAAAGACTGCTAAGAAGTATTATATTTTGGGAGTTCCGTCGGTTATTTTTCTGTTTAAAGGAAAAATGATTGGGCAGATGATAGGCACTATTGACCTTGGATCTCTTACCGTCCGCATTCGTGAATTAGAAGAAATTTGGGAAGTGCATCAAAAATTAAAATATAAAGAGTCACACCAAGGTTTATAGCAGAGAGTTTCTGGCAGAGATTTTACTTGGGGGCTTTTTTGTGATACAATTATTTTTCATTTCAATATTTAATAAAAACAAACGTATGAAAATTTTTCGTAATTCACTTCCGACTCTCCCAAAACTTCCTGCTCTTCCAGCTTTTCCGAATTTTACAAAACGTCGAACAGCTTTGGAGAAAAAAGCAAAAGCTTTTGCTAAGTCAGCAGTAAAATCTGCATCAAAAGCTAAACCACAGAATGCAAAAGTCATTCTTGCTGCTTCAGCAGGAGCAATAATGGTTGTTGCAGCGGTTCGTAGTCTTACTAAGCCATCGGGGGCAGATAGTATTGCAAAGGTATCAGTTTCAAAGCCAAACGCCGCAATAGAATATTTGAGTTTCAAAGTTCAGGGAATTCGTAAAAATCCTCCAACAAAGAAAGTAGCTTCTCAAGCAAAAGCTGTTAAATCTCGAATCGGCAAGATTCAAATTAAAAAGGGCTAATATTGGTGTCCCCGACAGGAATTGAACCTGTATCTAAGCCTTAGGAGTGCCTTGTTCTATCCAATTGAACTACGGGAACATTCGGCTTATTTTAAGGCTAAAATCTCCATTCTTTCATTCGAGAAATTCGCTTTGGATGTAATGGAGATTTTTTCTTTGTCCTCTACCATTGGGCTCCCTAAACTCTTTACTAAATCTTCGAACCCGCCAATATTTTCGTTTCTTTGGAGTGGCAAAACAGCTTTTGGTTCAACTTCTTCCAAGGTTGAAGTAATAATTTTTTGGTCGAAGCCGATAGGAAAGACAAGAATGTCTACGTCACCGATTCTTTCAATGAGATCGCTGTGGAGTTCTTTTTTGAGGTCTGGAATATAACAGATACGGAAAGTATCCATATTAATCACAAAAATGAGTTTGTTTTCGATGTCTTTGACGTCGGAATTAAGAGGAATAGCTTGAATTGACGTTCCTTTTACTTCGTATTCACCAGGCCATGTGAAAATTTTCACATCTTCGGTGTTCATTTTTTCGCCGTTTATTTGTTTTAAAGCTTCGCTTACTAAAACTACATCCGCTTTGGCAGCTCCTGGCAAAACTTGAGCGTTTTCGTCAGTAGGTTCTAATGCAACTAGGCAATTTTTTCCTTTGAGTAATAATCCTTTTGATCCAACTAAGGTGATATCCATAATTTCATGATTAATTTTTCCCAAAGATGATAGCAGAGGAAGGGGTGATAGTAAACCTCTTCACGTGTGGACTTTTGTTGTGTATGATAATTCAGATTTAATATAAAAAATTTATGTCAAAAATTATTGGAATTACGGCTCGAGAAATACTTGATTCACGAGGAAATCCTACAGTGGAAGCGACGGTGACAACGGAACTGACTGTAAGTTCAGCCCAGGTTCCGAGTGGAGCTTCAACGGGTAAACATGAAGCGGTGGAACTTCGAGATGGAGATGCAAAAAGATTTGGTGGAAAAGGCGTTTTGAAAGCATGTGAAAATATAGAAAAAAAATTGGCGAAAACTTTGAAAGGCCAGGATGTAAAAGACCAAAAGAAAATTGATGAAATGATGGTTGAAGCAGATGGAACGGAAAATAAAAGTACATTGGGGGCAAATGCGATTTTGGCGGTTT
>Ga0105046_10002535_pt1 | contig 28860 bp, 24 predicted proteins | sample MAT03_FD_78385 | JGI IMG/M metagenome (GOLD analysis project Ga0105046, IMG submission 78385) | Freshwater microbial communities from Lake Fryxell liftoff mats and glacier meltwater in Antarctica - MAT-03 (megahit assembly) | ecosystem: Environmental > Aquatic > Freshwater > Ice > Liftoff... | reverse complement strand
CGGAACCGCGGAAACAGTGGACTCACTTTCGGCTAGTCCTGCATTTCGCGAAAGATCGGGGCGGGAGCACGAGACCCGGGCTCGCCGGTGCCGTCTACGCGTGCAGGGCAGAGTTGAGCTGGATGCCCGTCCCCGAGCGCTGCAGCACCTCCACCGCCCCGGTGAGGGAGTTACGGCGAAAGAGCAGCCCCGGCACGCCCGACAGCTCCGCGGCCTTCACGATGCGCGTGACGGGCTCTGCGTCGAGCACAACGACCTTGGTGCCCGCGGTCACGTAGAGTCCGGCCTCAACAACGGTGTCATCGCCAATCGCAATGCCAACGCCCGAGTTTGCACCGAGCAGCGCGCGCGCCCCGATCGAGACGCGTTCCGTGCCGCCGCCGCTCAGGGTGCCCATTATGGATGCCCCTCCGCCAATGTCCGCGCCGTCGCCAACCACCACGCCCTGCGAGATCCGTCCCTCCACCATGGACGTACCGAGGGTCCCGGCGTTGAAGTTCACGAATCCCTCGTGCATCACGGTGGTGCCGGCAGCCAGGTGGGCGCCTAGTCGCACGCGCGACGCGTCGGCGATGCGAACGCGGGACGGGGAAACGTAGTCGAGCAGCCGGGGAAACTTATCGATGCCGGTGGCCGCGATCCCGGCGCGCTGCAGCGCGGGTCGCATCCGCTCGAAGTCATCGGGATGCACGGGGCCCGCGTTGGTCCACACGACTATCGGCAGGTGCGCGAAGATGCCGTCGAGGTTTATCGTGTTGGGCTGCGCGAGCAGGTGACTCAGCAGGTGCAGGCGAAGGTAGGCGTCGGGGGTGGACGCGGGTGCGGCATCCAGATCGATCACGACGGTGCGGAAGTCGAGGTCAACATTGCGACGCTCATCGGCGCCGGCCAACGCCTCGATCTCGGCGGGGGCGATGTACGGGTCGGTGCCGGCCGGCAACTCGCCAAGGTGCGGGGTGGGGAACCAGGTGTCTAGTACAGTCCCGTTTCGGGAGACTGTGGCGAGACCGTAGCCCCATGCTGCGCGCGAAGTCATGTCACCAGAGTACTTAAACTGGCACCATGCCCGTTCTCGACCTCTCCGCGTCGTCCGTCGACCTAACCCGACAGCTGTGCGACATCGAGTCGGTGTCGGGTGATGAGGCGCTGATCGCCGATTCGATCCAGTCCGCGCTCGAAGCGCTGCCGCACCTTGAGGTAATTCGCGACGGGGATGCGGTGGTTGCGCGCACCACCCTGGGTCGTGATAAGCGCGTGGTGATCGCCGGCCACATCGACACGGTGCCGATCAACAACAACCTGCCCGTACTCGTTGACGGCGACTGGTTAGTCGGACGCGGCACGGTGGACATGAAGGGCGGCGTGGCCGTCGCGCTGAAGCTCGCCGCCGAACTCACGCGGCCACCCGTCGACCTCACGTGGATTTTCTACGATCACGAAGAGGTGGCCAGCGAACTCAACGGGCTCGGGCGCCTGGCGAGAAATCGACCCGAACTGCTGGCCGGCGACTTCGCCATTCTTGGCGAGCCGACAAGTGCGACGGTCGAGGGCGGATGCAACGGCACGGCCCGGGTCGAGATCCGACTTTCTGGCACCAGGGCACATTCGGCGAGGTCGTGGGTTGGGCACAACGCCATTCACGACGCCGCCGGGGTTTTAGCGATCCTGGCCGAGTATGAGCCGCACCAGTTGGAGGTGGACGGGCTCGTTTACCGTGAGGGCCTCAACGCCGTGGCTATCTCGGGCGGTGTTGCCGGCAACGTGATCCCGGATGAGGCGATCGTCACGATCAACTTCCGCTTCGCTCCCAGCCGCAGCGGTGAGCAGGCGATCGCCCACCTGCGCGGGGTGTTCGCCGACTACGAGCTCGAGGTGACCGATCTGGCGGAGGGCGCGCGTCCGGGGCTCGATGCGCCGCTCGCGCAGGACTTCCTGCGCGCGGTAGGCGGCGTTGCGGCACCCAAATACGGGTGGACCGATGTCGCGCGGTTCTCGGCTCTGGGCATCCCGGCCGTCAATTACGGGCCAGGTGACCCGCTCAAGGCGCACGCCGACGACGAGCGCGTGAACATCGCGGAGATCGTCGCGTGCGAACGGGGTCTGCGGGCGTGGCTGACGTCGTAACACCCGGTTGGGTGCGAGCCACGAAGGTGCGCTACCGACTGACGCCGTGGTGGGTGAAGGTGATCGCGATCTTCGCGGTCTCGCGCATTGTCACGACCAGCATCCTCCTCGCGTTCGCCGCGATGCAGGCCGACAACGCGTGGACCGGCGCTCACCCCGGCTACTTCGAATTTGCGAAACTGTGGGACGCCCACTGGTACTACATCATCTCGGTGGTCGGGTATCCCAGCGAATTGCCGCTCACCGCAGACGGCAACGTGGGGGAGAGCGCGTGGGCTTTCATGCCCGCCTATCCCGCGGTCGTGCGCCTGCTGATGCTGGTGACGGGGCTCGATTTCGCGGTGCTCGGGGTGATCGTCTCGATCGGCTTCGCCCTCGGCGCTGCGCTGGTGTTCTATCGCCTCATGCACCTGGTGCTGCCGTCCGGCACAGCGCTGTTCTCCGTGGTGCTGTTCTGTGTCGCACCGCTCTCTCCCATCCTGCAGGTGTCGTACGCGGAGTCGATGCACGCGTTTCTGCTCGTGCTAGCCCTATATCTACTCCTGCAACGCAGGTATTGGCCGATGCTGCCGGTGATCGCGGTGATGGCGCTCACCCGGCCGTCCGGGCTCGCTTTCGCGCTCGCGTTGCTGATGCACGTGATTTACCGCTGGGGCGTGCGCGCACGCGACCCCTTCCCGTGGGGCGAGCGCGTGGCATCCGTCGTCGCGGGTCTGTTCAGCGCGTTCATGGGTATTGCGTGGATCCTCGTCGCCTGGGTGGTGACCGGCTCGATGACCGCCTACACCGACACCGAGCTGGCCTGGCGGTCGGCCTACGTTGGCTACGTCGACCTCGTGCCCTTCACGCCGTGGTTCCAGGCGACCGGATTCTGGGCCTCTATTTGGGGGATGCCGCAGCCGCTGCTCGTGGTGATCCTGGTGTTGCTCACCCTCGTGAGCGCCGCCGCACTGTTCACGCCGTGGGTTCGTCGGCTCGGGGTGGACCTGAGATTCTGGCTGGCCAGCTACGCCCTCTACCTGCTCGCGGTCTTTTTTCCCCAATCGAGCACGTTCCGCCTGCTCGTTCCGCTGTTCCCGGCACTCGGTGCACTCGCGATCCCGCGGTCGCGCATCTACCGCATCGCAATCGTGCTGCTCAGCATCGCCGGCCAGGTGTTGTGGGTGCACATTGCGTGGTGGGTCGACGGCTACGACTGGACACCCCCGTAAAAGCCGTTCAGTGACCGTTCACGTCTCTGGTTTCATGGATACTGCTGAATGCGGGATAATAGACAGGTATCACTGTGAAAGGGGATTACTCATGGCTGCCATGAAACCGAGGACCGGTGACGGGCCAATGGAGGCTGTCAAAGAGGGTCGCCTGATCATCGTGCGCGTGCCCCTGGAGGGTGGCGGTCGCCTTGTAGTGTCGGTTAACGACGCCGAGGCGAAAGAACTGCACGATGCGCTTGCCGGGGTTGTCGCTCCGGCTTAGCCGCTAGTCGGTCAGTTTCACCAACTGGAGCAGGCCGTCTCCCGCGGGAGACAGGGCGCTCAGTACCGCGTCGGATGCTGCTATCTCCTTGAGGAGCAGGCGGAATCCGGCCACTGTGTCGTCGCGCTGCGCAGGATCAGCGACTCGACCGCGCCAGAGTGCGTGGGCCACGAGCACAGATCCGCCTCTACGGGCGAGTCTGAGCCCGTGTTCCACGTACTCGATCACCGACGCGGGGTCGGCGTCGACGAAAACGATGTCGTAGCTGCCCTCATTCATGCGCGGCAGCACGTCGGCGGCGCGACCCCCAATCAACCGGATGCGGTTGGCCGGGATACCGGCGTCCGCGAACGCTGTGCGGGCGGTCTGGTGATGATCGAGCTCGGAGTCGATCGTCGTGAGGATCGCCTCGGGAGCCCCGCTCAGCATCCAGAGGCCACTGACGCCGACGCCTGTGCCGATCTCGATGATCGAGGTCGCCGATGCTGCCGCGGCGATTACGGCGAGCTGCGCTCCGACCGATGCGCTCACGGGCTCGACGCCCAGTTCGAGGGAGTGCTGGCGCGCGAGGGCGATATCGGGTCGCTCGACCACAAACTCCTCAGCGAACTTCCAGCTCAATTGCTTATCCGACACGGGTGTGCTCCTTGTTCGCTCCACTGTAAGTGCTGCGCGCGGCACCGGCGGCTATCCTGAGCAAGTGTCCTTTGGCCTGACGTTCGAGAAACTGCTGATCATCGCGATCATTGCAGTATTCGTGCTGGGGCCGGAGCGTCTGCCCTACTACGCATCCCAGCTTGCGCGACTCGTGAAGACCGTGCGCAACATGGCCAACGGCGCTAAAGATCGCATGCGCGACGAGATGGGCCCCGACTTCGACGAGATCGACTGGAAGAAGCTCGATCCGCGTCAGTACGATCCCCGCCGGATTATTCGGGATGCCCTGCTCGACGACGAGCCGACACCGCCCGCGCGCGTGCGGGCGCCGATCGACTCCGCCTACGCGAAGCGCCAGAAGCTCATCGCCGAGGGTAAGGAGCCCCCGTTCGACGGGGAGTCGACCTGACCGTCAGCGGGGGTGAGATCTCGACAGGCTCGATCAGCGGGGCCGCTCGATCAGCGGGGCCGCTCGATCGGCGGGGCCGCTCTTCTAGCGGCGGCGCAGCGCCTTGAGCGCCTTCAGCATCATGAGCATCACACCGGTCAGCTGCTGCAACTCCGCGCCCGTGCGGGGCAGCGTCAGCAGTCCGGTCGCATTCGCGACGGTGCGCGACTCGACGAAGCGCAGGATCCCCTCCGGCCCATTACGACGCCCCAGGCCCGAGCGCTTCATGCCACCCATGGGCGCATCGACGCTCGAGAAGCTCGCCCGGTAGCCCTCGTTGATGTTGACGCTGCCCGCGCTGATGCGGTCGGCGACTCGGCGTCCCCGGGCAACCGAGCCGGTGAACACCGACGCGTTCAGCCCGAACTCCGATGCGTTCGCGAGGTCGATTGCCTCGTCCTCGGTGTCGACGACGTGCACGGCCACCAGCGGACCGAAGGTTTCGTGCGCGAAACACTCCATGTCGGCGGTGACGCCCGTCATCAACGTCGGCTCGAAGAAGTACGGTCCGAGATCCGGGCGGGGCTTGCCTCCGGCCAGTACTGTTGCGCCCTTGGCGACGGCATCGTCGACCTGCGCCTGCACGCGCTCGAGCTGGGCCTGTGAGGTCAGCGAACCGACATCCGTCGAATAATCGAGTGCGCCACCTTGCGTGATCGAGCCGAACCTCTCGGCGAGCGCGTCGGTAAAAGCTATAGAGACGCTGCGCTGCACGTAGATGCGCTCGATCGACACGCAGAGCTGTCCCATCGACGAGATCACCGAAAACAACGCATCGGCGGCCGCTGTGGCCGGGTTGACGTCGTCGAGCACGATCATCGGGTTTTTGCCGCCCAGTTCGAGGGATGCCCCGTGCAGTGCTTTGGCGGCGCGCTCGCCCACCTTCGTGCCGGTGGGGGTGGACCCCGTGAAGCACACGTAGTCGCCGCCGTCCACGATGGCGTTGCCGACCTCGTCGCCCGGGCCGACGACGACGGCCCACAGTGCCGCGGGAACGCCAGCCTCGATGAACGCCCGACGTGAGGCCAGGATGCTGAGCGCGCCCTGGTTGTCTGCCTTCTGCACCACGGCATTGCCGGCGGCCAAGGCTGGGATCACGTCCATCAGGCTGAGGGCGATGGGGTAGTTCCAGGGCGTGATGACGCCGATGGCGCCCTTTGGCTTGTAGCTGACGCGGGTCGACACCACAATCGGGATGCCCGCCCGGCGCCTCCTCGTCTTCAACACGCTCTTCGCCGACACCGCGTAGTACCGGGTAACACTCGCGCCTTGGAAGATCTCCTCGAACGCCTGTCCGCGCGTCTTGCCCGACTCCGTCTGCAGGATGTCGAGAAGCTCTTCGCGGCGCTCCAGCAGTAGGTCGTGCGCCTTGAGCAGCACTCGGCGGCGGTGGTCGGGGCCAGAGGCGAGCCACGCGACCTGGGCGATACGGGCCGAAGCGTAGGCGTCGTGAACATCCGCCGCGGTGCTCACCGGCACCTCGTGCAGCGGCTGGCCGGTGAAGGGTGCGATCACCGTCGCGGTCGTGCCGCTGGTCGCGGTCAGATCGCTCGCTAACTCGGCGGTGAGGGCGGCGGCGAGAGTGGTGTCAGACATGGGGAAAGCCTACGACTACACTCTGGAAAATGACCGTCGCAGTGGAGCGAAAGCTCAACCGAAAGACCATTGCCACGTACGCCGTCGGATCGCTCGGAACCGGCGGCTTTGCTACGTTGCCCGGCCTCGTTCTCGTCTACTACCTGACAGACACGTTGGGCATCGCGGCGCTCGCGGCGGGAATCCTCGTGACCGTGGCAAAGGTATGGGATGTGATCATCGACCCGGTGATCGGTGCGCGCAGTGACCGCAGCCTCGCGCTGCGTGGGTCGCGGCGTCCCTTCATGCTCATCGGCTCGATCGCGTTGCCGGTCTTTTTTATCCTCACCTTCGCGGTGCCCGCGGGGCTCAGCCCGCTGACCTCCGGGCTCTGGGTGCTTCTTGCATTCGTCATCACGGCCACAGCATTCAGCCTGTTCCAGGTGCCCTATATTGCTTTGCCCGCCGAGATCGCCGGTGGCTACGACGACCGCACCAAGCTCATCTCTGCTCGCGTCGTGGTGCTCACTTTCGCGATCCTGTTGTTCGGTGCGGGTGCACCCGAGATCCGCGATGCTTTCGCTGACGAGCACACCGGCTACCTGGTGATGGCGATCATCGCCGGGCTCGTTATCGGCATCGGGATGCTCATCTCCTCGTTCGTCGCCCCGAAGGGCGTGCCGGTCGAGGCGGAGCGCTTCTCCATCATGGACAACTACCGGCTCGGCTTCTCCGCGTTGAAGCGCAGCCAGCCGTTTAGGTCGCTCCTGCTCGCGTTCCTGCTTCAGGGTCTCGCGACCGGACTCATGCTGGCCGGCGCCCAATACGTCTCGACCTGGGTTCTCGGAACCGGCGTAACACTGCTCTTCCTCTCGCTGATTGCGCCCGCGCTGCTCTTTGCGCCGGTGTGGGCGATCGTGTCTCGCCGCATCGGCAAAGAGCGGTCGTTTGTCATAGCGTCGAGCCTGTTCGGCATCGCCGCGCTGTCGCTGACGCTGTTGATCTGGTTTCCGGGCGCGTGGGTGTACCTGCCGGTCGCGCTTGCCGGCGCGGGCTATGCGGGCATGCAGTCATTGCCGATGTCGATGCTGCCGGACGTGATTTCCCACGACGCGGGCACCCACGGACAAGGCAACGCGGGCACGTTCGGCGGGGTGTGGACGGCGGGGGAGACGACCGGGATGGCGCTGGGAGCCACGGTGCTGACCATCGTGCTCGCGGCATCCGGCTATCTCGAATCAGTGGCAAACCAGGTTGTCGATCAGCCGCCATCGGCCATCACCGGTATCGTGCTGAGCTTCAGCGTCGTGCCCGCCGTGATCATCGCGCTCTCGCTTTGGGCTTTTACCCGTTACCCGCTGCGCAAGAAGGACATCGACGCATGAGGTTCGCCCAACAGCCCTCCGAGATCCTCGACGAGCTTGCCGAGCTGCGCGCCGCCGATGCGCCGACCCACGGCGGACACGTCTTGTCGTATGTATACGACTCGGGACTTGCCGAACTGGATGAGCTCGCCGCCGCGGCCATTCTGGCGGTGCAGTCGGTGAACGGGCTCGACCCCACGACCTTCACCTCGGTCGCGGTGATGGAACGTGAGGTGGTCGGTTTCGCGCGCTCGCTGCTCAACGGCACGGATGACGTGGTCGGCTCGGTCACGACCGGCGGCACAGAGAGCTGCCTGCTCGCGGTTAAGACGGCACGCGACAACTGGATCGGTGCCGGCAGGCCACGCCTGCTTGCGCCAGTGACGGTGCACGCCGCGTTCCAGAAGGCCGCGCACTACTTCGGTCTGACCCTCGACCTGGTGCCCGTGCAGCCCGACGGTCGCGTCGACTCCGACTCCATGATTGCCCAGATGGGGCCGGATGTCGCGCTGGTGGTCGGCTCCGCACCGTCGTACCCGCATGCCGCACTCGACCCCATCGAGGCGCTCGCGGGTGCCGCGGCCGCCCGCGGAATCGACTGCCACGTTGACGCGTGCATCGGCGGCTGGGTGCTGCCGTTCTGGCCGGACCTCGCCCCGTGGGACTTCCGCGTGCCCGGCGTCTCAAGCATCAGCGCCGATCTCCACAAGTTCGGCTACGCACCCAAGGGTGCCTCCGTTCTGCTGCAGCGCGGACGTGACCGCCAGCGCGCCCAGTACTTCGCCACCACGCGGTGGCCCGGATATCCCGTCGTGAACCCGACGATCCTCGGCTCGAAATCGGCGGGGTCGCTTGCGGCGGGATGGGCGATCACGAAGGCGCTCGGGGTCGACGGATTCGCCGAGCTCGCGGCATCCTGCCAGCGATCGACTACCGCACTCATCTCGCTTGTCGACTCGATCGAGGGGTTGCGTGTCGTTGGCACGCCCGTGGGGCCGCTGCTTGCAGTGGCCACGGATGACACGGTGCCCGAGTCACGACGCGTCGACCCGCACCACTGGGCCGACCAGGCCAAGGGGCACGGGTGGCTGCTGCAGTTGCAGCCGGGACTGACCCAGTCCGATGGCACCGTGCTGCCACACACGACCCATCTCACGGTGACGCCGGTCACCGAAGCCGTGCTGCCTCAGCTCTCGGCGGCGCTGGTGACATCGGCCGACGAGGTTCGTGGTGTGCCGCCGGTCAGCCCGGCCGATGTGCTGGGTGCGCTGCCGCCCGGACTTGCCGAAGGTCTCGCGGCTGGTGGGCCGCTCGACTCCGAGACGGCGTTCGGGATACTGGCCGGCATCGGACTCGTGCCTGATGCGGGCGGCGGATTGCCCGACCGCATGGCGCCGTTCCTCGCGCTCATCCAGGCGCTGCCGGCGCCACTCACGGAGCGGTTGCTTACCGAGCTAATTGCGCGCACCGCCGAGCCGTAGCGTCCAGCAGCGGTCGCCGCCGAGCTGGGCCGAGTATTTTCGAAATGCAGGAGTTGCGACATCCCGAACCGCGATTTCTCGCGGGCAGCGGTCGAATAATCGATGTGCACTCCTGCATTTCGCAAAAGTTGCCCGGGTGGGAGACACCGACGGGGTGCGTCCTTGGAGCAGTCGTGCGGCCCAGCAATTCGTCACATGCAGGAGGAGTTGCGACATCCCGAACCTGCATGTGAAAAAAATGCGGCCACGCTAGCCGACGTGCTGGGCCTCGAAGCGGGCCGCCTCGTCGCGCAGCGCCTCGACAACGACCCGCACGGAGGGCCGCTCGGCGCGGTCGGGGCGCATTAGAACCGAGATGAGGCGGGATGCCCGCACCCCCGTGAGCGGCCGGGTGATCAGCCCGTTCTCGCGGTCGCGGGTGGTGTAGCGCGGAAGGATCGCGACGCCGTGGCCGGCGGCGACCAGCGACTCGACAACCCCGTTGTCGGCGAAGCGCTGCACGACGCGGGCGGGGGTGCCGTTTGCGGCCTCGATACTGCGCAGAATCCGGTCGAACGGGAGGCCAACGGGGGTGCCGATCCAAGTTTGGTCGGCCAGGTCTGCGGGGGAGAGAGACTTCTGGTTGCCGAGCGGGTGACCCTCGGGCAGCGCGATGTCCAGCGGCTCGCGCATGAGCGGCACCACCGTAATACCGCGGGCGGCCCACGAGGGCAGGATGCCCGGGGAATCCGCCACCACGATGTCGGAGTCGGCCGTGAGGTCGGCGACATCGGGAACGTGTGAGTCGAGGTCGCCCGCGTGCACGGTCAGACCGGGTTTCGCGTCGATAGTCGCCAGAAGGCCCGGCAGTAACATCTGGCCGGCTGTGGGGATGATGACGAGCGTCACATCGCCCCGCGGTTGCGACCGGAAATCCTGCCACAGTGCCTCGGCCCGCTCGATTGCGGTAGCGACATCCGTGGCCGTCCGGGCCAGCTCGCGACCCGCCGAGGTCAGCACGATGCCGCGACCGGCGCGCTCGGTGAGGGGCACGCCGGCCTCTCGTTCGAGAATTTTCAGCTGTTGCGAAACAGCGGATGCGGTGCGGTGCGTCGCTCGCGCGACCGCCGTCACACTGCCGCGATCGGCCAGCTCTCGCAGCAACTCCAGTCGCCGAATATCCATGTAGCAAGGCTACACAATTACTTTAGGAGGATGTACTTGCTCTACAGGGTTGACGCGACTGTAATTGAGACATGACCATCGACATCCTCATCCTCGCCGCCCTTTCTGTTGCAGCAATATGCGGCTCCATCGTTCTCGTCGCCCGCGACGGCTACCGTCGGGTGCCGACCCGCCGCGCATAGTACCGAGCCTTCACACGCCAGCTTCAGCTCGGCGACAGCCCCAGCTTTTTGCCGGACAGCCCGCGCTCGCGCACGGCGAGCTGCGCAGCCAGCGCGATAATGGCGTCGGCGGCCGGATCCTCCGGACGCGACAGTACAACAGGTAGCCCCGCGTCGCCGCCCTCGCGCAGAGCCATGCTGAGCGGTATCGACGCCAGCACCGGCACTTCGAGGCGCGCCGCGGCATCCGCCCCACCACCCGAACCGAACAGGTTCAGGATGCTGCCGTCGCCCTGCACCAGGCCCGTCATGTTTTCGATTACCCCGATCACTCGCTGGCCGGTCTGCCGCGCGACGATGCCGCTGCGCTCGGCGACCTCGGCGGCCGCCGCCTGCGGAGTCGTGACAACGATCACCTCGGCCTGCGGCAGCAACTGCCCAAGCGAGATGGCGATGTCACCGGTGCCCGGCGGCAGATCGAGCAGCAGCACGTCAAGGTCGCCGAAGAACACGTCGGTGAGAAACTGCTGCAGGGTGCGATGCAGCATCGGGCCCCGCCACGAGACCGCGGTCGACCCCTCCACGAACATGCCGATCGAGATCACCTTCACCGAGTGAGCGACCGGCGGAAGAATCATGTCGCCCACCTGCGTGGGCTTCGCTCCCGCGATTCCCAGGAGTCCCGGGATCGAGAAACCGAACACATCCGCGTCGACGATGCCGACGCGAAGCCCGCGCGCGGCTAACGCCACACCGAGGTTGGCGGTGAGGGTCGACTTGCCGACGCCGCCCTTGCCGCTGGTGATCGCATAGATCCGGGTCAGGGAGTCGTGACCGAACTGCGCCGTACGTGAGCCCCGCAGCCTGAGCGTCAAGGCGTCTCGCTCGGCCTTCGTCATCACCGTGACATCCACCACAACGTCGCTAATTCCTTCGACGGATGCCGCGGCCAACCGCACATCGCGCTCGATACTGTCGGCGGCCGGGCACCCCACGATCGTCAGTTTGATGCCGACGGTCGCTACACCCCCGACCACGGAGACCCCGCCGACCATGTCAAGTTCGGTGATGGGGCGGCGCAGCTCGGGGTCAATGACGGAGGTGAGGGCGGTGCGCACCCGGTCGTCGAGCGGCTCACCGGCCGGCGGCATCGTCCTTGTCTTTCTCAAGGTCTTCGAGCAGGGCCCGCAGTTCGGCGCGGATGAAGTCTTTGGAGGCAAGGTCTTTTACTGCCAGCCGAAGTGCCACGACCTCTCGGGCCAGATACTCGGTGTCGTTGAGGTTGCGCTCGGCCCGCTGACGGTCCTGCTCGATCTGCACGCGGTCGCGGTCGTCCTGGCGGTTCTGAGCCAGCAGGATCAGCGGCGCGGCATAGGAGGCCTGCAGCGACAGGATTAGCGTCAGGGCCGTGAATCCGATCGCCGCCGAGTCGAACCGAATGCTTTCGGGGCCGAAGGTGTTGAAGACCATCCACAGGATCACGAAGATTGTCAGGCCGAAGAGAAACCACGGGGTCCCCATCCGGCGCGCGATCGCTTCGGTGAATCGGCCGAAACGGTCACGGCTCTGAAACAGCGTGAAATTGGTGCGCAACCCCTTCGGTGAATCGAGGCGGTTGTCTGCTCGTGAGTTACTTGCGCGTGCCATTGGATGTCCTCCTTCCCTGCTGGGTCGTGGTTCTCAGGGGAATTGCTGCTGTCGAAGTGTTGTCGAAACGCGGGGTTTCGTCGCTGGTACTTCGCCAGTCGTCCGGCAGCAAATAGTCAAGGACATCGTCAATGGTCACCACCCCGACGAGGCGGTGGTTCTCATCCACAACGGGCACCGAAACGAGGTTGTAGCTCGCCAGAATTCGGGACACCTCAGCGGCGCTCGTATCGGCACGCACCGGCTCGAGGCTCAGGTCGAGCAGCGTACCGAGGCGTTCGTTGGGCGGGTAGCGCAGCATGCGCTGAAAGTGCACCATGCCCAAAAAACGACCGGTGGGCGGCTCGTACGGCGGCAGTGTGACACAGATTGCGGCGCCAAGTGCGGGGGCAAGCTCGTGTCGACGGATGAGGGCGAGACCCTCGGCGACCGTTGCGTCGGCCGAGACAATGATCGGCTCGGTCGTCATCAAGCCACCCGCGGTGTCGGGAGCGTAAGAGAGCAGGAAGCGCACATCCTCGGCCTCCTCGGGCTCCATCAGGTCAAGCAGAGCCTCGCCGCGCTCCTCTGACAGGTGCGCGATAAGGTCGGCAGCGTCGTCGGGCTGCATCTGGTCGAGCACGTCTGCCGCGCGGTCGTCGTCCAGTTGGTTGAGGATGTCGACCTGTTCGTTCTCGGGCATCTCCTCGAGCACATCGGCAAGGCGGTCGTCGGACAGTTCCTCGGCGACCTCGAGCATCCGCTGCTCGGGAAGATCGAGCATGGCGCTGGCGAGGTCGGCGGGGAGCAGGTCGGCGTAGCTTGCGACGAGTTGGGTTGCGGACTGCGATTCACCCGACGCGGTGTCTTCGATCAGGTCCGACCAAGCGGCGAAAACCGTCGCGCCCTTGGCAAAGGGCGACGCGGTGGTTTTGGGACGTCGAAGAAACAGCTGCGAGATCTCCCACTCGCCGAGCCCGACCTCTTCGATCGCGACATCCTCGATGTGGGCGACACCGGAACCATCCCGCAACTGAACCTTGCGGCCGAGCATTTCGGCGATTACCCGCACTTCGCCGCCGCGCTGCTCGAAACGGCGGAGATTGATGAGACCGGTGGTGATGATCTGGCCCGAGCCGATGCTCGTGACGCGCCCGATGGATAGGAAGACGCGTTTCTTGCCAGCGACTTCGACAATCATGCCGACCACTCGCGGGGAGTTTTTAGTCCGGTACACGACGAGCACGTCGCGAACCTTGCCCACACGGTCGCCATTGGGGTCGAAAACGGAGCACCCGACCAAACGGGCGGCGAATACTCTCGTCGTGCTCACGCGTAAAACCCTACCCCCGCGTGGAACAATGATCCGGTGAGCAACCAGAATGCATTCGGCCGGCGCGGCCCCATCCTCCCGACGATTCCCCAGGGTGACGTACTTGGCACCTACGACACCTACCTCGAGGCACAGACGATCGTCGACCGGCTGTCGAAGGCTGACTTCGAGGTGGCGAAACTGTCGATCGTCGGAAACGACCTCAAGACCGTGGAGCGCGTCACCGGAAAGCTCACTTACGGCCGTGCGGCTCTGGCCGGTGCGGCGAGCGGCGCGTGGCTCGGGCTGTTCTTGGGGCTCGTGTTCACCCTCTTCACCCCGCCAACAACCCAGTCCCTCGGTTTTGTCGGTGCTGCGCTGCTCATCGGAGCCGGGTTCGGCATGATTTTCGGCATCGTCACCTACGCAATCAACCGCCGACGCCGCGACTTCACCTCGACTCACCAGGTATTGGCGTCGAACTACCAGATCATCATCGACCCGGAACTAACGGCGAAAGCCCAGCAGGTGCTGAGCCAGCCCGCCGCGGACTGACGCGCCGGCCGCGTCATCCCAGGTCCCGTCCACCGCCCAGCCGGCCCCCACCCGCCCCCCACCCCGCCGCCCACCCGCCCCACACCCCGCGAGGTGACTCGGGGTGCTGCTCTGGGGCGCCCAAAGCAACACCGTGAGTCACCTCGCGCAACCCTGGGCACGTGGGCACGCGCGGCGCGTGCGCACCCGCGGCAACTCGCCCGGCCGCGTCATCCCAGGCCACCGGCAACCCCCGCACACCCCCGCCCACCCCGCGCGAGATGACTCAGGGTGCTGCTCTGGGGCGCCCCAGAGCAGCACCCTGAGTCATCTCGCGCGGAGGAGGAGGAGGGGGGGTTACCGCGCGGCGAGCCACGCCTCGACGTCGTCCGCCGTGCGCGGGATGCCGATCGACAGGTTCTCCGCGCCGGATTCGGTGACGAGGATGTTGTCTTCGATGCGCACCCCGATGCCCCGATACTCCTCGGGAACGCTCAGGTCGTCCGGCTGAAAGTACAGGCCCGGCTCGATCGTGAACACCATGCCGGCCTCGAGCACGCCGTCGAGATAGAGGTCACGCCTGGCCCGGGCGCAGTCGTGCACGTCAATGCCGAGGTGGTGGGACGTTCCGTGCACCATGTAGCGACGGTGGTACTGCTGGTCGGGCTGCAGCGACTCCTCCGCAGACACAGGCAGCAGACCCCACTCGGCCGTCTTCGCAGCGATGACCTTCATGGCTTCCGCATGAATTTCGCGAAACCGGATGCCCGGCCGCACGATCGCGAACGCAGCATCCGCCGCTTCCCGAACCGCCTCATAGACGCGCCGCTGCACCTCGCTGAACGTGCCATTGATCGGCAGCGTGCGGGTGATATCTGCCGTGTAGTAGCTGTCGAGTTCGATTCCGGCATCGATCAGCATGAGGTCGCCCGGCACGACGGCCCCGTCGTTGCGCGTCCAGTGCAGAATGCAGGCGTGGGGGCCGGATGCCGCGATCGTGTCGTACCCCACGGTGTTGCCCTCGGCCCGCGCGCGTCGGTTGAATGTGCCTTCCACAATGCGCTCGCCGCGGGTGTGGGCGACGACCTCCGGCAGGTCGGCGATCACGTCGTCGAAACCGAGTTTGGTTGCCGCGATTGCGGCCCGCATCTCGGAGACCTCGAAGCTGTCTTTGACGAGCCGCAGTTCGCTGAGGTCGCGGGCGAGGTCGGTGTCACCGTCCGTCTCGAGTGCCTCTGTGTCGGCCGCCAGTAGCCGGCGCCCGTCGATCTGGTCGGTGATGTCGCGGTCGGCGTCGCGCACGACGAGGGTGTGGGCATCCACCGAATCGATCACGGCGTCGAAGTCGGTGAGGCTTGCCGTGGCGAGACCCAGGTCGGTGGCGACGTGGGCGAGCGAGGGGCGTGGGCCGGTCCAGAATTCACCGACCGCGGCGTTGGCATAGAATTCGTCGGTATCGCGACCGGCGGTCTCGCGCAGGTAGAGGGTGGCGTCGTGGCCCGTGACGGTGGGTTGCATGACGAGCACCGAGTCGGCGACCGAATCGGAGCCCCAGCCGGTCAGGTGCGCGAAAGCCGAGTGTGCGCGGTAGGCGTAGTCGGTGTCATTTGACCGCACCTTCGCGGCTCCGGCCGGGATGATGAGCCGCTTACCCGGGTGCATCGCCGAGACGCGTGCGCGGCGGTCTGCCGCGAAGCTTGACTGCTCTCGCGCAGAAACGGCCGGATCCTGCCGCTCGGCCCACTGCGACGAGATGTAGTGCGCGAAGGTGTCAGAGGCGGGCGTGGTGGAACGGTTCGAATTGGGATCGGCCATGGTCCCAGTTTCTCACCTACTGCCCCGATGGCGTGAGCTGCACGAGCAGGGGGCGATGGTCGCTGCCGTTGCCGTCGACGGACTCGATCACGCGCATCCCGGTCACCGACCAGTTGGCGGTGGTCATCACGTGATCGATGGGTGCGCCGAGCAGAGCCGGTAGCGCGGTGGGCCAGGTTCCCACCGCGGCGTTGTCGCTCGCGAGCCCCGCATCGGCGCAGTTGCCGAGAGTCGCACCCGGGGCGTGCTGGATGTCGCCGAGGTGGTCGAGCGTGGCGTTGAAGTCGCCGGCCATGATCACGTTGTCGCCCGCGCATGCGGCGGCAGCCCACGCGAGGTCTTGCTGCCAGACGACCATCATCGGTGGAATCGGGGCAACGGTGTGCACCGAGATGATCGTGGGTCCGGTGCCATCCTTGGGCGTTGCGACCACCGTCGGCAGAACTGCGGTCGTCTCGGCGCTCTCGTCCACGGTGTACTCGCCGAGTTCAGCGCTCACCAGCAGGGTCGTCGATCGTGCTTTGGATACCTGGTCGTAGGCAACGGTGTAGACCCACATCGGTGTTCCGGCTGCCTTCATAATCTCAGCGATCGCGATGCCGGTCTCGTTGGTCGTCTCGGGCAGGGTCAGGATGTCGGCCCCCGACTGCAAAGCGAGGTCGGCAATTACTTCGGCGCCGGGTGCATCGCCGAGCGTGTTCCACGACAGCACTGTCACGCTCGCGTCGCTCTTCGTCTCGAACGCGATGCTGCCGAAGCCACGCGTCGCGAGAACTACCCCGTTGATCGCACCGAACGCGAGCAGCAGAACGGCCAGCGAGGCAGCAAACCTGCGGGCGGAACGAGCGAGCAGGGCAATCAGGGTCAACGCCACGGCAAGTACGACGGCGACGGCGATCCCCAACCCGCGAAGCGACACCACTTGGGCGGCGAGCGGGGCTCGCGCCAGACCGAACAGCTGCGGCCACGACAGAATCACGAGTCCCACTGCTACGGCGACGATCACAGCGGCAGAAAAGAGACGAGACATAGAGCGCCGAGTTTAGCCCAATAGCATTGCAGGATGCCCGGACCCATCGACCTGCACACCCACAGTGCTGTGTCCGATGGCACCGAGACGCCGACGCAGCTCATCCGCGCCGCAGTCGCAGCAGGGCTCGGAACCGTGGCCATCACCGACCACGACTCGACGGCCGGCTGGCACGAGGCGTTCGCGGCGGCTGCGGGCACCGGGCTGACGGTCATCCCGGGGATGGAGTTGAGCACTAACTTCGGCCCGGCGAGTGTGCACATGCTCGGTTATCTCTTCGATCCCGGTAATGCGGAGATCATCGCCGAAACGGCCCGGATCCGCGACGGCCGTCTGCGCCGAGCGGAGCGCATCGTTGAGCGGATCGCCCACGACTACGACCTCACCTGGGATGACGTGCTCGCCGAGTCATCCGATGGCACGACCCTCGGGCGCCCCCACATCGCCGACGCGTTGGTTCGCAAGGGTCACGTGCCCAGCCGCAGTGCGGCGTTCGAGTCGATTCTGCACTGGCGCGGCGGTTACTACGAGAAGTACTACGCCCCGTCCCCGCTCGAGGGGGTGCGCATGATCGTCGGCGCCGGTGGGGTACCGGTGTTGGCGCACCCGGCGACGCACGGCAAGTACCGGCCAATGGATGACACGGTCATCCGTCAACTGCGCGACGCGGGTCTGTTCGGGCTCGAGGTTGGGCACCGCGACAACACCGAACAGGGAAAGCGTCGACTGACGAAGCTGGCGGCGAAGCTGGGACTCGAACTCACGGGGTCGAGCGATTACCACGGGGAGGGTAAACCCAATCGCCTCGGTGAAAACACAACGAGCCCCGAGGTTCTCTCGAGGCTCGTAGCGCGCGGGACCGGTTCGGCCCCCTTCATTGGCGCACTCTGATTTATTGATGCACTCTGCGTTACGCGGCGGGTGGTGCTGGCGGAGCGACGGGCGGCGTGCCGGGGCGGCGTGTGCGGCTGCGCTGGCGGTTGCTGCGCGCGGGGCGCGATCCGTCGGTGCGCGGTTCGCTGTTGCGGCTGGGGGCGGCACCGGATGCCTGTGCCGGACGCCCCCCGCGGGACTGGTCACCACGGCCACCACCACGTGCACCGCGGTCACCGGCCTGCGCCGCGGGAGCCGCGACCTTCGTGGAGTGCGTTCCGGGAAGCCGTCCCTTGGTTCCCACGGGAATGTCGAGGTCGGTGAAGAGGTGCGACGATGACGAATACGTTTCGACGGGCTCGGGGATCCCCATCTCGAGCGCGCGGTTGATGAGCGACCACTTGTGCATGTCGTCCCAGTCCACGAAGGTGACGGCGATGCCGGTCTTGCCCGCGCGTCCGGTACGACCGGCACGGTGAAGGTACGTGTCGTGGTCGTCGGGGATGGTGTGGTTGATGACGTGGGTCACGTCATTGACGTCGATACCTCGCGCCGCGACATCCGTAGCGATGAGGATGTCTTTCTTGCCGGCCTTGAACGCAGCCATTGCCCGTTCGCGTTGCTCTTGGTTGAGGTCGCCGTGCACGGCCGCTGCGTTGAATCCGCGGTCATTCAGCTCTTCGACAAGCTTCGCTGCGGCGCGCTTGGTGCGAGTGAAGACGACGGTCTTGCCGCGACCCTCGGACTGCAGGATGCGGGCGATGACCTCGTCTTTGTCGAGCGAATGGGCGCGGTACACGACATGCTTGATGTTGGCCTGCGTGAGGCCTTCGTCGGGGTCGGTCGCGCGGATGTGGATGGGGCGGTTCATAAACCGGCGAGCAAGGGCGACGATCGGGCCCGGCATAGTCGCTGAGAACAGCATCGTGTGGCGGGTCGGTGAGGTCTGTGCGAACAGTTTCTCGATGTCGCTCAGAAACCCGAGGTCGAGCATCTTGTCGGCCTCGTCGAGAACCATCACCTTGACATCTTTGAGGCTCAGCAGGCGCTGCGACGCAAGGTCGAGCAGGCGACCGGGTGTGCCGACGACAACCTGCGCACCGGCCTTGAGCTCTTCGACCTGGCCCTCATACGCCTTGCCGCCGTAGATCGCCGCGATCTTGGTGTTGCGGTTGGATGCCGCGAGCACAAGGTCTTCGGCAACCTGCACGCACAGCTCCCGCGTTGGCACAACAACCAGCGCTTTGACGCCAGGTTGCGGATCCGTTCCGAGGGATTGCAGCAGCGGAAGACCGAATCCGAGGGTCTTGCCGGTGCCGGTCTTGGCTTGCCCGATGATGTCCTGGCCGGCGAGTCCCATGGGAATTGTCTGGGTCTGGATGGGGAACGGTTCGATTATGCCCTTGGTAGCAAGAGCGTCGACCATGTCCTGGTCGATATTAAGATCAGCAAAAGTCACAGTAGAAGTACGCCTATTCAGGTAGCGAGGTACGCCCGCTCTGTCCTGGGGCGTAGGGCCTCCGCCAGAATGGGAGGCATAAACTCAAGTTTAGCCGGTGGACGGCACTATTGCCCGCACGCGTAAGCTAAGCGCGTGGCTAACTGGTTCTCGCGCACCCCGAAGCGCTCGGAGACACCGCGTCTTCGTTCTCGTTCGGAAGACCAGATCACGACTCGAGTTGAACTCGTGGAGTTCACTCCAGACCTCGTCAGCTACCTCGGCCGCGCGGCCTACGTGCAGCTCACGCTTTTCGAAAACCTCTCCCGCGCGATCTCGACCGCGCCCAGCACCGCGGCTAAGGCGTCGATTGGGCGGGCCGCAGAAATGTCGATCGCGAAGCATCGCGCCCTCGCCGACGAGATCACTCGTGCCGGTGCTTCACCGGCCGAGGCGATGGAGCCGTTCACGAAGGCGATCGACGACTTCGAGAGGGAAACTCAGGGCAGCGACTGGAGTGAGACGGTGACGGCCTGTTATCTGACGGCAGGCCTTCTCGACGACTTCTTCGCACGGCTGGCGAGCGGTCTTCCCGGGGATGCCTCGAAACGCATCGTCGCGATTTACGCTTCCGGCTCTGCTGAGGCGCTGCTCGTGCAGCAGCTGCAGGCGGCAATCGATGCCAACCCGCGGCTGGCATCCCGGCTCGCGATGTGGGGCCGACGACTGGTCGGCGACACTCTGCTCGTTGCGCGCTCGGCGCTGCAGTTCACGCTGAACCACAAGTCGGACGAAGCGCGGGTCGAACCGGTGTTCACCGAACTCATCGCAGCCCACACGCGACGGATGGACGCGCTGGGCCTTACCGCGTAGCGGTTGCGGCTTGGCGTCACCGCGTGGCGGTTACTTTGCACCGAGTTCGATGAGGCGGCGAGCATCGTGCTCGGTACGACTGCGCGGCAGGAGCACCGCGGTAGCAATCGAGGCAAGCAGCGCAGCGCTGAGGCTGGCAACCCAGATCCAGGTGCCATCGAATGATAGGCGCAGACCCCACAACAGGGCGACCCAGACGACGGCCGCGGCGGCTGCGGCAACCGCGGGAAGCAGAAGCGCGCCGTAGGTGTTGCGCCGGGGCAGGATGTAGCGGAAGACAGCTCCGATGGCGGCGCCGATGACGGTGACGAACAGAAGCTCCATGGTGGTCCTTATCCCGCGGTAGTTACATACTCTTCGGTAGCGAAGATTCAGGCGAAGCCGATGCGGCGCGACTCTTCCGAACCGACCTCGAGGTAGGCAAGCGACACGGTCGGGACAATGTAGATGTTGCCCTTCTGGTCGGCCAGTTTGACAAACTTTGCGTCGTTCTCGAGGGCGTCTGCGACGATCTTCTCGACCTGCGCCGACGTCTGCGACGACTCGAAGCTGATCTCACGGGGGCTATTGGCAATGCCGATTCGAATGTCCACGAGAGAAAGGTTACGACACAACCGGTGGGGCAATCGGCGACGTTCTCTGTCAGCGCACCCCACTAGCGTTATCCGGGTGAGCACGATCGGATTTGCGCCCCGCGATGCTGCTGCTCGACGCTCACCGATCCCGGCCCTCGATCCGTCCCAACTCGCCGTCATCGAACTTGCGGATGGCGCTAGCGCCGCGGTGATCGGTGCGCCGGGAACGGGCAAGACTACAACGCTGATCGAGCTTGTCGCCGACCGCGTGCTGCAGCGCGGCTATGACCCTCGCGAAGTGCTTGCGCTCACGGCATCCCGAGCCACCGCAACCCGGCTGCGCGATGCGATCGCTCTGCGCCTTGGTGTGCCGACCACTGGCCCCATGGCGCGCTCGGTCAACTCGCTCGCGTTCGAGATCGTGCGTGATGCCGCGCGGGCGGCCGGCGCCCCGCCCCCGCGGTTGGTCACCGGGGGTGAACAGGATTCCGATATCGCGGCGCTGCTCGAGGGACACATCGACGAGGGCACCGGGCCGCAGTGGCCTGAGTCGCTCGGCCCGGAGGTGCGGCGATTGCGCCGATTCCGTACCGAGCTGCGCGAACTGATGATGCGCGCCACCGAGTATGACGTCACTCCGCAGACGCTGCGAGAGCTGGGTCGCACGACCGAGCATCCCGAGTGGGTCGCCGGCGCCGACTTCATCGACGACTACCTGAATGTTGTTGCCTTCACGCGCGAGAGCCAGCTCGACCCATCAGAGCTGGCACGGTATGCGGTTGCGGCAATCGAATCGGGCGAGCCGGGGGAGCGCGTCGAGGGCCTGCGATTGGTGGTGATAGACGACCTGCAAGAGGCGACCGAGTCCACTCTCGCGGTGCTGCGTGCGCTCGCTTCGCGCGGTGTCGCCATTGTGGCCTTCGGTGATCCGGATGTCGCGTCCAACGCCTTTCGTGGCGGCGAGCCCGACGCCCTCGGCCGTCTCGCCTCCGTTTTGGGTGGGGCACACGTCGCCACGCTCGTGCTGTCGACGGCTCACCGCCAGGGCGAGGTGTTGCGCGCGTTTACCGCATCGGTGACGGCACGCATCGGAGCCGCGGCCGCGGGAACGCAGCGCGCGGCGCACCCCGGCGGCGAGGCATCCGACGTGCCGGTCGCGCGAATCGAGGCACCAAGCCCCGCGCGCGAGTGGGCGGCAATAGCCCGCACGCTGCGTCAGGAGCATCTGGAGAACGAGGTGCCGTGGAGCCAGATGGTCGTGGTGGTGCGCAGCGGCGCACACATCACGCCGATCGCCCGCTCGCTCGCCCTGGCCGAGGTGCCGACGCGCACAGCAGTGGGGGCGACCGCCCTGCGCGACGATCACGCCGCCAGAAGCCTGCTCACACTCGTCGATGTGGGCATCGGGCGCACCGACCTCACTCCTGACCTTGCCACCGAGTTGCTTCTCGGCCCCTTCGGCGGCCTCGATCGGCTCGCGCTTCGCCGACTACGTCTTGCGCTGCGCGCCGAGGAGGTTGCCGGTGGCGGGCGCCGCCCGGCGGATGAACTGCTTGTCGAAGGCCTCGCCGGTGCCGGTCGGTTCGTCACGATCGATCATCGGGTGGCGCGCGCGGCCGAGCGTCTCGCCGAGACACTCGCGCTGGTGCGCGCCAGCGCGGGCTCGGTCGACGAGCTGCTGTGGATCGCGTGGGACCGCAGCGGCCTCGCAAAGACCTGGTACGACCGCGCACTGGGCGGCGGAATCACCGCAGCCGAAGCCAATCGCAATCTGGACGGGATCGTCGCGCTGTTCACCGCGGCCAAACGATTCGTCGAACGACGACCAAGCGCGACGCCCGCGACCTTCCTGGCGGACGTACTCGACGCCGATGTTCCCGAAGACACGTTGTCTCCCCAACCGCGCGATGACGCGGTGCTGGTCACGACACCGTCGGGAACCGCTGGCCTCGAATTCGACACCGTGGTGGTCGCGGCACTGCAAGACGGCGTGTGGCCGAACCTGCGATTGCGCGGCTCGCTGCTCTTTCCCCAAGAACTCGTGCGCCAGGTCACCGGCGTCACGTCAACGGCCGTCGACGAACGCAAGCAGGTGCTCGGTGACGAGCTGCGGATGTTTGCACTCGCGATCTCGCGGGCGCGCCGTCGAGTCGTGCTGGCCGCCGTGGCCAACGATGACGAGGCGGCGAGCCCGTTCTTCGGGCTAGTGCCGCGGGAGACGCCGACCATCGATTCCACCACCGGAGCCCCGCTGTCGTTGCGCGCGATGACCGGTGAACTGCGGCGGCAGCTCGTGTCGGGACGCTCGCGCGCCGTGCCGTACGGCCTGCAGGGGCGATACTCGCGCGATGCGCTGGGGGCTGCGGCCGCGTCATCCCTCGCCGCACTGGCAGTCGAGGGTGTGCCGGGGGCAGACCCTGACCAGTGGCACGGTCTGTTCGAGATTTCGTCGGTCGGACCGCTCTATGAGGGCCAGTCGGTTCCGGTTTCGCCATCCAGCATCGAGAAGCTGCTCGACAGCCCGCTCGACTGGTACCTGGAGAAGATTGCTGGCTCTGAGTCTGGCGTGCTCGCAAATGTGGGAACAATCATTCACTGGGCCATGGAGACCGCAGAAGACCAGAGCGTCGCCGGGTTGTGGGCAGCGGTCGATTCTCGGTGGGATGAGTTGCTCTTTGACGCTCCGTGGCTTGCCGAGCGCCAACGCCGAATTGCCCAGGGATTCACCGAGGCGCTCGCCGAATACCTCGCCGATTTCAGAGCGCAGGGCAAGGCGCTCGTGGGGGCCGAAAGTCGATTCACGCTCGAAGTGGACAACGTGGTGCTCAGCGGTTCGATCGACCGGGTCGAGCGCTCCGCCGATGGGTCCGTCGTGATCGTCGACCTCAAAACCGGCACACCGCTCACAACCCAGTCGAAGATCGATGAGCATCCCCAGTTGGGTGCCTACCAACTCGCATATGCCGAGGGCATCCTCGATGAGGCGCTGGCCGGGCACGGCGAACACGCCGGAGCGGGAGCGAAGCTGCTCTTCGTCAAAGCCGGCATCGGGTCGAAGAAATATCGCGAGGCAGTGCAGGGTCAGCTTGACCGGCAACAACTCGAAGACTTCCGCGAGCGGGTGCGGTCGGCCGCGACCCTCATCGCGGCGGCCGAATTTGCTGGGCGACTCGAACTGCCCGTGTACGGGCTCGGCGACGTGTCGAGCCTGCGTCTGAATCGGGTGCGAGCGGTGTCGAGTGACTGAGCCCGCCAGTGCCGAATCGAGCGGTACCGCAGTGATTAGTGCAGAGATTACCGCAATGATTAGCGCAGACGAGATCGCGGATGCCCTTGGTCGCCCTCGCCCCACCGCCCAGCAACGGGCAGTGATCCAGTCACCCCTCGGCCCGGCCCTCGTGGTCGCCGGTGCCGGTAGCGGCAAAACGGAGACCATGGCGGGCCGGGTGCTCTGGCTGTTGGCGAACAGAATGGTGCGTCCGAGCGAGATCCTCGGCCTGACGTTTACCCGCAAGGCCGCCGGTGAACTTGCCACACGCATCCGCGAGCGCATCGCAGATCTCGCCGCCGCGGGCATGCTCGGAGACGAGCACGACCCGTTTGAGGCGCCCACCATCGCGACCTACAACTCCTACGCCAATTCGCTCTATCGTGACAACTCGGTGGTGCTCGCCCGCGAGAGCGACGGCGCCGTACTTGGCGAGGCAGCGGCCTGGCAAATCGCTCGCACCACGATCACGCGCAGCCGACACCCGCGCCTGGCCGATCTGGGCAAGAATCTCGACCCGGTGACGCGGGCCGTGTTGTCGATCGCGCGCGGAATCGCCGAGAACGCGATCGACGACCCCGCAGACATTCGCGAGTTTGCCCAGCGCTTCGCCTCGATCGCGACCCTCGAACCGGGTGGCCGTGGCGCTTACGCAGAGGTCGATCGTTGGGTGGAAGCGGTCGGCGCGCTCGACACACTGGTTGACCTCGCGGGGGAGTATGAGGCGGCAAAGCGTCGCCGCGGACTCGTCGAGTACTCCGACCAGGTAGCGCTCGCGCTGCAGATTCTGCGCAAGCAGCCGCGCGTTGCAGAGGTCGAACGCGACCGATACCGGGTCGTGCTTCTCGACGAGTACCAAGACACGTCGGTCGTGCAGACCTGGTTATTGGCCGAGCTGTTTCGCGGGCATCCGGTGATGGCTGTCGGCGACCCGAACCAGTCGATCTACGGGTGGCGCGGGGCCAGCGCCTCGAACCTGGACGAGTTCGCCCGCGCGTTCGACGCGGGCGACGCGCGATTCGCCCTCTCGACGAGCTGGCGCAACGGGCACCACATTTTGGCAGCTGCCAACGCCGTCGTCGCGCCCTTCGCTTCGCAGGCGAAGGTGCGTGTCGAGAAGCTCGAGGCGAGCCCGGTCGCCAGTAACCTGCCGGTCGACTTCGTGTTCCTCGAGTCGGTGATCGATGAGGCGGATGCCGCCGCGAAGTGGTTGAAGCAGCGACTCGCGGTTCGCGGCACACCGCCGTCGGCGGCGATGCTCTTTCGCACACGCAAGATGCAGGGCTTCTTCCTGGAGGCGATGCGCCAGCACGACATTCCCTTTCACGTGCTCGGGATCGGTGGACTGCTCGCGGAGCCCGAGATCGCGGACCTCGTGAGCGCCCTCACTGTGGTGCACGACACCTCTGCCGGCCTCGAACTCATCCGACTGCTCGCGGGATCGCGCTGGCGGGTCGGGGTTCAAGACCTGCACGCTCTCAACCGCCTATCGTCGTGGCTGCGCGACCGCGACTACGCACAACACCGTTACGACGACGAACTCGTGGCGCAGCTGCGCACCTCCGTCGCCGAGGGGGAGGGCGGGTCAATCGTCGACGCCCTCGACTTTCTGTCCACGGCCCGGCCCGGCCATACCGCCATCGACGCGTTCACCGAGACCGGCCTCGAACGGCTCCGGGATGCCGGACGCACCTTCGCCAGGCTCCGTTCGCGGGCGGGCCTCGATCTCCCCGACTTCGTCGCTTTCGTGCTTCAGGAGTTGCGCCTCGACATCGAGGTGCTCGCCAACGACTACCGCGCCATCGGCACCGCCACGATCGACGCATTCTTTGACGCGCTGAGCGGATACCTCGCCATTGATGAGGTCGCAAGCCTCGGCGGATTCTTGTCGTGGTTGCGCGAAGCAGAGCTGCGCGAAGATTTGTCGCCCCGACCCGAGGATGCGGAACCCGGCACGGTGCAGGTGCTCACCATCCACGGATCGAAGGGGCTGGAGTGGGACCTGGTTGTGGTCCCGCGCCTCGTCGACGAAGAGCTTCCCGGGCGCCCCGTAGAGGGCGGATACCTCGGCTGGCTCGCGTTCGGCCAGCTTCCATGGCAGTTTCGGGGGGATGCCGCCGAGCTGCCCGTCTTCGGCTGGCAGCAGGCCACTACCCGCAAAGAGGTCGTCGAAGAGCAGAAAGCGTTCAGGGGCCGAGTTCGTGACCACCTGCTCGCCGAGGAGCGCCGACTCGCCTACGTCGCCATCACCCGTGCGCGCCACAGCCTGCTACTCACCGGCTCGTTCTGGGGCACCCAGTCCAAAGCCCGGCAGCCCAGCACCTATCTCACCGAGCTCGCTCACGCGGGTGTTATCGCCGACCCGCCCGTCGCCACCACGCTCGAAGGCAATCCGCTGGGGGACGAGTACGAGCGAATCGTCTGGCCACTGGATCCACTCGGGTCACGGCGTGACCTGGTTCAGCGCGCGGCAGAGACAGTGCGCGCGGCAGAGCCCGCGGTGGCAGGCCCGTGGGTTCGTGAGCTCGAATTGCTGATCACCGAGCGCCGACAGCGGCTCGGGGCAACCGGCCTCGTTGACCTGCCCACTCGCGTGCCGGCATCCCGGTTCAAGGACTACGTGAGCGACCCCGCGTCGGTCGCCTCGTCGCTGCTTCGCCCCATGCCCGAGAAACCATACCGTGCGACCCAGCTCGGCACGCTCTTTCACGCGTGGGTCGAAGACCGGTATGCGGCCGGCGGCGACTCCGAAGAGTTGGATGCCCTGACGACCGAGACCGATGCCGACGACTTTGTTGACGAGGCTCGACTCGACGAGCTCAAGGCGACGTTTGAGGCCAGCCCCTGGGCGGCCCGCAAGCCGGTGGATGTCGAACGGGAGATTCACCTGCCGTTCGACGGTCGCATCATCATCTGCAAGATCGACGCGGTCTATTCGCTGCCCAATGACCGGTTCGAGATCGTCGACTGGAAGACCGGCAAGGCGCCGCGGGATGCGGCCGATCTTGAGGACAAACAGCTTCAGCTCGCGCTGTACCGCCTGGCCTACGCGCGCTGGAAGGGTATTGATCCTGTGCGCATCGACGCCGTGTTTTACTACGTGGCCGACGACCGGGTCATCAAGCCCGAGCATGTCTATGACGAGAGCGAACTTCTCACGCGCTGGCGTGCGGCGCTGGGCGGTTAGGCGCTACTGCACCGGCCGACTCATAATCGCGGCGCTGAGCGCTTCGACCGGTTCGCGTGCGGCGCCCGGGTTATCCAGCAGCGCGAAGTCGATGTCGCCGAGTTCCGGCAGGCTCATCGCGGGCGAGACCTGCGCCAGATCGCCGGGGATGAGCGATTGCGGAAACACCGCCACACCAATGCCCGCGCGCACGGCAGCCAGCACGCCGTTGACCTCCCGCACGTTGCAGGTGATGCGCCAGGTGCGCCCCATCTCTTCCAGCGAGCGGATGGCATAGGTGCGACTAATGCTCGGCGCCTGGTACACGATGAGGGGCACAGGGGCATCCGGATCAATGGTTACGCTCTTGTGGCCGACCCACACCATTCGATCGCGGCGCACTAGGCGCCCGGCGATACTTCCTGGGTCTTGCTTGATGAACACGAGGTCAAGCTGGCTGGCCGCCAGACGGCGCTCGAGCACCGGGCTCTGGTTGACCGTCAGTTCGAGGTTGATGTTGGGGTAGAGCTGGCGGAAATCGCGAAGCACCCCGGGCAGCTGCGTGAGGGCCAGGTCGTCTGCGGCCCCGAAGCGCAGCCGTCCGCGCATCGCCGACCCGGTGAAGTAGCTCAGGGCCTGGTCTTGCGCGGCGAGGATCGATTTCGCGAAACCGAGCATGGCCTCCCCGTTGTCGGTGAGGCTTACGGCTCTCGTGTCGCGGTTTACGAGGTTGCGGCCGGCCGCAAGTTCGAGCTTGCGAATGTGTTGGCTGACCGTTGGTTGGCTCAACGAGAGGCGCTGTGCCGCGAGCGTAAAACTGAGGGTGTCGGCGACAGCGACGAACGTGCGCAGCAGCACCGGATCGAACACGGCAAATACCTTTCATTACGAAACGTTATGTGACTTATAAGCTCAATTCTATATCGATATAACCGAGTGACGCCCTAGCGTTGGGGGTGTGAGTGTGACGCCGGAGAGCCTGAACCCGGCCACAACGCCCATCACAATCGCCATGCAGCGTCCCGCGTGGCGCGATACTTTCAGTGCGTTGCGGATGCATAACTACCGCATTTACGTGATCGCTCAGTTCATTTCGAACACGGCCGGGTGGATGCAGCGCATCGCCGTCGACTGGCTCGTGCTCGAGATCACGGGAAGCGTTGCACTGGTGGGCCTCACCATCGCACTGCAATTTTTACCCACACTGGTTCTGGGAGCGTTCGCCGGAGTCGTGGCCGATCGATTCCCGAAACGCGCCGTGATGATCACCTGTCAGGCGATCGGTGTCGTCTTCAGCATCGGGCTGACGATTGTGGCGCTCAGCGGTGATGCGCAACTGTGGCTCGTGTACACGTTCGTGCTCGCGATCGGTGTCGCCCAGGTGTTTGACGGCCCGGCTCGCTCCGTATTCGTCACCGAAATGGTCGGCCCGCGTCACCTGCGCAACGCCATCAGCGTCAACGCGTCCATCTTCCACCTCGGCGCGCTTCTCGGCCCCGCCATCAGTGGCGCGCTCATCGTCGCGGTCGGGTCGGGCTGGGCCATCGCGGTCAACGTCGGAGCGGGTCTCATCGGCATCGCTCTCCTGCTGGCGATCCGCACGCGCGAGCTGCTGGTCGCTCCTCGGGCGAGGAGCGCGAAAGGCCAGATCCGCGAGGCTGCGCGCTACATCATGAGCAAGCCGACCCTCTTCTGGACAATGCTGATGGTGGGCATCGTTGCAATATTCGGGATGCCCATGCCGGCGCTGCTCGCAGGCATGGCCGACAGCGTGTACCTCACGGGGGCTACCGGCTATGGGCTCTACAACTCACTGGCGGCAATCGGAGCACTCACCGGCGCCCTGGTCTCGACCCGTCGGGCGAGCCTGCGCCTGCGCACGATCATCTTCGGCGCTGTG
>Ga0105046_10002534_pt1 | contig 28861 bp, 19 predicted proteins | sample MAT03_FD_78385 | JGI IMG/M metagenome (GOLD analysis project Ga0105046, IMG submission 78385) | Freshwater microbial communities from Lake Fryxell liftoff mats and glacier meltwater in Antarctica - MAT-03 (megahit assembly) | ecosystem: Environmental > Aquatic > Freshwater > Ice > Liftoff... | reverse complement strand
TCCGCCGTCGCCGCCGAACCTGCCGCGTTCGCTGCAGGCGGCGCCGCGGTAATAGATGCAATAGGCGCAGCCGCCGGGAAAGCAAGAGGGGCGGCAGAAGTCGTCGAACTGCGGGACGCATACGTCACTCGCACCGAGGCACTCCGCGTAGCTGAGGTCGCTGCAGGAGCTGCCGCCGCCCGAGCCCCCCGAGCCGGGCCCCACGGTGATCGACGAGCCGCCGCCCTGTCCGACCGACACGACGGCGCTGCCGCCGACGCCCTGACCTCCGAAGCCGGTCGACGTGGCGTTGGTGGTGCTGGTGGTGACGCCCGTCGCGGGGATGCCGCCGACGGTGGCGCTCACCTGACCGCCGCCGTCCCCGCCGTTGCCGCCTCCACCGTCGCCGCCTTCCTCGAATACGACGGCGCCGCCGCAGGCCAGCAGCGCGAGCGACAAGGACGGGACGAGCGAGCGGAGCGTCGGCATGTCGAAAACCATACTCCCGTCTTGTCGTCTCCCCCAGGCCCCGCATGGGTCCCGGATGGGCCCCGCACGGGCCTGACGCGTCGCGGACCGCCGCAGCCGTGTCCTTCCGGCTCCCTGCGCGCCGCCGCTGGATGCCCCGTGCTAGGTTTCGCGGCATCTTGAGCCCCGGATCGCGCACCTCACGTCGAGCCGTTCTCGAAGCGGCCGCATCGCTGTCGGCGATGGTCGTCCTCGGGCGCGTCGCCAGCGCGCAGGCCGAAGGGTATGCGCCGTCGCTCGTCACCGAGGCACGCAAGGGCCTCAAGAGCGTCATCGCGCGCTTCACCCAGACGCGGACGGTCGGCCTGCTCGCCGCCGACGTGACAAGCCGCGGAACGATGACGATCGTCACGCCGGATCGCCTGCGCTGGGAGCTCGCGGCGCCGGACGCCATCATTTACTGGATCGGCCCGGAGGGCATCGCCTACCGCACCGAGAAGGGCGTCGTGAAGGCCGGCAAGGAGGCCGCCGGGCGCTTCGGCGCTGTCCTCGGCGATCTCCTCGTATTCATGGCCGGTGACTTCGCGGCCCTTGCCCCGCGCTACGTGATCACCGCGCCGGCGCGCGACAAGGACGGCACGCTCCACCTCGTCGCCGAGCCGCGCACCGACGACGTCAAGAAGCTCGTCAAGGTCGTGCGCATCGACACGACGCCCGACCTGTGGGCCGTCCGGCGCGTCGAGATCGAAGAAGCGGGCGGCGACAAGAGCGTCATCGAGTTCGGGCCGAGCCAACGCGACCCCCAGGTCGCCCCCGCCACGATGCGCCCGCCCAAGGTGTGAGGACACGATGAGACAGTGGAGACAGAGGAGGCACAGGGGCGCGATGAACAAGTCTTGGGCCACGCGTGCAGTCGTCTGCGGTCTCGCAATCGGAAGCGGCATCATCAGCGGCACCGCCGGCGCCGGGTGCGGCTTTCTCAAGTCGATCACCGGCGACAACACGATCTCACTCGAGAGCGCGCAGGTCAAAGCGATGAGCGTCGACATCCGACGCGATCAGAAGACGATCTGCCCCCGCGCGCCGGTGCAGCTTGCCGTCTTCGCCGACGTCGTCCGCGAGGGCGAGAGTGCCACCGAGAAGCTCGAGACGTGGAGCGGCGCGCGCAACGCCAACAAGAACGACAAGCTCGATTTCTCCGAGTTCGGCTTCCAGGGTAAATTCGGCGCAATCGACGACATCGGCTGGTTTTCGCCCAACCCCGACGTGCTCGAGACGGCCGCCGCGGAGTTCGCGATCACCACGACCTACAAGCGGCAGCCGGCCGAGTTCACCTTCACGACGACCTACAAGCCCGACTACACCTGCATCAAGGACTCGGGAAAGAGCGGCGGCTCAGGCGCGACCGGGCCGGCCGGCGCAAGCGGCGAGGCGGGGAATGCTGGGAGCAGCGGCTCGACCACCAGCGCCGGCGCCGCGGGCAGCGACGGTAGCAATGGTGGCGCCGGCGCATCGGCCACCGACGGCGAGCCCGGCCCGCGCATCTCCATCTTCGCGACCATGGTCAAGACCGCCCATTACGAGCGACTGGTGGCGCTGGTCATCAGCGGCGACGTCAGCGACGTGCTGCTCGTCCCCGAGAGCCAGCCCTTCACGGTGCGCGCGATCGGCGGCGATGGGGGTGGCGGCGGCCCGGGCGGCAATGGCGGGCACGGTGGCCAGGGCGGCCAGGGCAACCCCGGCGCAAACGGCGGGCGCGGCGGAATCGGTGCCAATGGTGGAGCGGGTGGCCGGGGCGGGCGTGGCGGGGACATCGAGCTCACCTTCGACCCGCGTTTCGCGGAGATCCCGACCCACATCAAGCTGATGGTCGACGGCGGAGCAGGCGGCGCCCCCGGCTCTGCCGGGCGCGGCGGTCCGGGCGGCAGCGGCGGCAGCGGCCTCGCGCCGCCCGGACAGACCGCCGCCTCCGGCACGTCCGGGAGCAGCGGCACAGACGGCACCGCCGGCGCGGCCGGCCCCTCCGGCCAGAACGGGACGGCGCGCGCCGTACCCGGCGATGTCGGCGCTCGGTTCAAGAGTCTGCGCAACCTCGAGGTGCTGTGATGCGATCTCCTTCCGGGCTCGTCCTTCCCCTTCCCCGTCGCATCTTTCTCGGTGGCCTCGGCGGCACGCTTTTCGCCGGCACGCTTTCCGCCGGCCCGCTCTCCGCGGCATTGAGCGGCTCGCTCCTCATCGGCTGCGGCGGCGCGCCGAAGGCCCCGCTCGCACACCTCCACGGAAAAGAATGGGTGCATGGCGCCTACGCCCTCTACGCCGGCGAGTACGCCGACGTGCAGAAGCGTACCGAGAACCGATCCAATGGTGCGTATGCCTTGCTCGCCCAGCGCGGCGTGACCGCACTCGACGGCCTGCAGAAGCGCGAGGTGCCGTTCTTCATTCGCGTCGACGACACGTCCGCCGCCTTCCGCGTGGAGCGCGAGGTTCCGGAGCGGCTCACCTTCAAGGCCGGCATGTCGCCGGCCGATCGCGATCGCGCGACCACCGATTGGAAAGTCGCGCGCGATCACATCCAGGAGGATTACGAGCAGGTCCGACGGCTCGATCTGGCGCTGGGCGTCCTCATTGGCGAGCTCATCCATGTACGCAATGCGATAGATGCCGGCCGTCGCGAACAATACCGGCTGGTCACCCAATCGAAGGAGCTGGAGGCCGACCCGACCAGCGTCCCCTTCGAGCTGCCGGTCGACGTCACCCCGAAGGACTATGGCGAGATCCTCTACCTGCTCATCGAGCGTCTCGAGGCCGACGGCATTCGCCTTGCCACGCTCGAAGCGCACATCGTCGCGGTCGGCCTCACCGCGCGCTCGGCCGACGCCGGCTCGGCGACCATCGCAGCAAGCCTGCGCAAGGTGCTGGTCGCGGTCGTGAAAGACGGCGCCGGGCCGCTGCGCGATCCATCTTTCCCCGCCCAAGATGAGGAACGGGCCAAGCTTGTCCTGCGCGGCAAGACCCTGGCCTCCCAGATCGCGACCAGTGAAGAGTACGTCGCCTGGCAGAAGGAGCAGTCGGCGGCCACGCTCGACGCCTTCGGCTCTTTCCTCGGCGTCTTCGACGGAATGAGTCCCATTCCGATCTCGCCGATCTTCTCGACGGTGGTGAAGATCTGGAAGGGTGACGACGATTACCTCGGATACCTGAAGACGGCGACCGGCTTCCTCCCCCAGGGCGCGCTGCGAAGGACCATGAGTGATGCGGTCGATCTCACCGACAAGGCGCGCAAGGTCGGTCCGTCCTTGCTGGCCGCAGCGAACGGAGACGCTGGCGCTGCCATTGCCACAGGCCAGGGCGTCGTCATCAACGCCGGCTCGCGCTTCGCGCGGGATCGCGTGGGCAAGCAGCTCGCCTTCTTCGAAGCCCCCGAGCAGATTGACGAGGCCGAGCAGGCCCTCGCCGGCACCGAGCTGATGACCCGCAGCATCGTCGGCGTCGGTGTGGTCCCCCGCTGACGATTGCGACGACAGATGCGTGCCGCCGCAAAGCTCGTCGCTGCCCGTGGCCTTTCCCGCGGTATGGCGGGGGGCGTCGCTGCCGCGCTGTGCGCGGGACTGATCGCGCGCCTGGAGTTTCACTACACCCTGAAACACGCCAGCTGGCTCAACATGGTGGAGATCGAGATCTCCGTCCTGGCCGCTCAGTGCCTCGATCGCCGCATACCCGATCGCGCGACCCTCGAGCGCGAGATCAAGGCGTGGCAAAGCCGACGCGATGCGTCCGGCGCACGCATCAAGTGGATGTTCTCCGTTGAGGCGGCTCGCGCCAAACTCGGCAAGCGATATCCTCCGGCCGCCGAAGAAATCCGCAAAGCAGCATGACGAATCAATCGATTCCCCTGTGCCGAGGTACTGGTTCCGGGGGCCAAAGCGAAGGTGGCTCCAAGGTGGCTCCACTGGCTCGTGAACGAGAACGACCGGCACTTGAAAGTGCCGGTCAATTCAGGAATCGTCGGAGGTGAGGACGGGATTCGAACCCGCGTATAATGGTTTTGCAAACCATTGCCTAACCACTTGGCTACCTCACCAACACCCCGGCTCACGCCGAAGGGCGGGCACTTTACGTCCGGAACGTCACTCCCGCAAGCCCAAAGTAGGGGCGACCTCGGCTCACGAGAGACGGTGCAGCGGGAATGGCCTGATAAACCGTCGATTCAGCTGACGGACCCTGTCCGCCTACGGGTCTCGACGACGCGAGCCCAGCGAATCTATGCGGCGTTCAGCGGAACTCGGAGTGGCAGTCGCGGCAGGTCTGATGAATCTCGCGGATCGCTGCCGAGGCTGCCGCGCGATCCTTCTTCTCCGCTGCAACGCGGAGTTTGTCGCCGCCGGCCGCCAGGTCCTTGGCGTGATCGACGAAGCCCTTGGCGAAGCCGTGAGCGATCCGCGCATCTTGCAGGGCGGTCCCGGTCGCCTTCATCTGCGCCGCGGCGGCGGGAAGCGTCGCGAAGGACTTGTCGTCGAACTTGGTCGGCTCTTCGTACGAAAAGAGCGGGTCCATCGTGGCGGCGTTGACCCGCATCACCTCGGTGATGTCGTCGAGCTTCGACGTCTCTTCGGCGGAATAGGCGCGCTTGGGCGCGGGGACACACGCAGCGAGGGCTGCGGCGAGGGGCAAGCAGACGGCCAGGGGCATGTGGAGGGCGGTGAGGCTGAGCTTCTTCAAGTTCTTCTCCGAGGTCAGCGCCGGATAGCACGTCACGGGGTCGGCAGTGCGAAGCTGGACAGATCGAGGAGCGGCGGCTCGCCGAGCACGGCGGCCGCGACGCTCTCGCCTATGGCGGGGCCGTGCTTGAAGCCGTGGCCGCTCATGCCGCCGACAAACCATAGCCGCGGCGAGCCCGGCACCTCGCCCACCAGGAAGCCCTCGTCGATGGTTGCGTCGTAGGCGCATCGGTAGACGCTTCGCAGCGTCGCGTGCCGCATCGCAGCGAAGCGGGGCGCGACCGCGCGTCGCAGCCATTCGGTATCTTCCGGGGGGCCGGCGGCGACGCCCGATGGGCTTGCGGACGCATCCCCCGACGCATCCCCCGACGCATCCCCCGACGCATCCCAGCGCGGGGCGTGCCACGCGACCTTGAAGCCGGACTCGCCGTCGTCGGGAAACCCGTACAGCCCGGCGCCGAGCTCGGCCCATACCGGCAGCGCGCCCAATGCGAGGTGCGCGGCCTCGCCCTCGGGGATGTCCCAATAGGATGTAAAATGAGGAATGCGACGAATGTCGAGGGGGGCCGCCAGGTGCGGCGCCACGAGGGCGGCGCCCGCGAAGCCGGCGGCGATCACCACGGTATCGGCGGTGAAGTGGAGCCTGGTTTCGTCCCGAGCGGTCGCCTCGACGACGAAGCCGACCCGCTCTTTTTCGATCGATTCGGCCCGTGCCGCCACATGTTTCACGCCGGCGGCACGGCTGGCCCGCGCGATCGCTCGGGTCGCGAGCGCAGCGCGACCATAGCCACCGTCTCGCTCGATCACGACGCGCCGCAGCCCGTTCGGCGACAGAGCGGGCCAGCGTCGCGCGGCCGCGCCCGGAGTCATCACCTCGAACGGGCGGCCGAGCGCGGCGAGTGCGCTCATCCCCCGGTCCATTGCGCCGGTGAAGGCCGCGTGGCCGCCCTCGTCTTCGTCACGCTCGAGGTAGATGACGCCGCATGTCTCGACCATCGGGACGCCCAGCTCGCGCGACCACTCGGCGAAAAGATCGAGGCTGGCCGCGCCTGCCAGAGCGAAACGGTGTTCGCCGTACATCGCGCGAACCACCCGCGATCGATCGCCGGACCCGCTCTCGCCCGAGGCCGCGGCCACCGCTTCGATCAGCGTGACCTCGGCGCCGCGGCGCGCGAGGCGCCACGCGACGACCTGCCCGAAGATGCCTCCACCGATGACGACTACCTGCAATGTCTCGACTCCTTGCGGCGATGGGAGCCGGTTCACGCCGTCGGATCAACCGTCCGCGCGCTCGCCGCTCGTCCACGTAGGATGCCGGCCATGAACCGGTCCCTTGCAAGGTCGCTCGGACACGCGTGCTGGCTCCTCCTCGCTGCGGTCAGCGCCTGCTCCACGACGCCCCCGCCGCAGCCCCCGGCCCGGCCTGCCGTCGCGAAGACCGCGAAGCCGACGGCGCCGCTCGCGGCCGATGGGGCCGCACCGACGTTGCGCACCGGCGCCGCGAAGGTCGCGGACCTCGGCGAGGTCGCCGGCGAGGTGGTGGGCCGATTCGAAGACGATGGGATCGAGACGATCGAGATCGCGTTCCGGTCCCCGCATTCCGAGTCGGGCCCGTGGCAGGGAATGGGCGAGTCGCTCATCCTGCCCGAATCGCCGACGTCGCCGCTCTCGTTCGTCGATCAGAGCCCCCCGTCCGGCGGAGGCCTTGTGCGGCTCTGGCTGCGCCGTCCCAAGGGCGCGACGGGCCCAATCAGGGCGACCGTCGTCAACGTGTCGCCGATGGATGATTCGGGCTCGCGCTGGGTCGTCACCGCCGCTCCCTCGACCAAGGCTGGCGACCCCAAGCAGCGCGCCGCCTTCGCCGCCTCGCTCGAGGCGTACTTCGGCAGGCATTCATCGACTCTCTTCGGAGCCGACGCTGTGATGCGCGTGCGCCGGGCCTATGCACCCAAGAAGGCGGCTGCCGCCACGCCGCGGCCCGGCCGGGCGGTAGCGCAGCCCGTGACCGGCGACCTCGCCGAGCTCATGCGAGCGACGACCGGAATCGGCGCATTGCGCGCTGCATTGGGCAACGATCGATCGCTTGTTACGGGCGCGCCGGTGGCCCCCTCGATCCCGATCGCCTCGCTCGAGGGACCCAAGCTCGACACCCATCCGTGGGCGCAGATGCGGTCGTTGCTGGGGACGAAGCCCAAGGCCGAGGCACTCGCCGATCTCGCACCGGCTGACGGTTGGTTCGTGCGTGCGGCGTCGCTGGGTGCGCTCTTCCGGCTCCTCGACGAGGCGGATGCCTGGGGCACGTCGGCCGCGCGCTTGGCGGAGGATGTGGCGTTCGATGCCGATCTATCGACCCGCTACGAGACGCAGCTCGGACTGCGGCGATCCGAGCTTTCGCGCCGATTCGGGGATCGTGTGGTGGGCGAGGTCGCCGTCGTGGGGAGCGATCCCTATGTGCGCGAAGGCACCGACGTGACGCTGCTATTTCGTCTCAAGTCTCCGCCGCTCTTCGACGGGGCATTGGCCGACGCGCTGGCCGACAGAGCCAATGGACATGGCACGGTGCAAACTTCCAAGGTCATCTTCGACGGGGTCGACATCACCATCGACACCACCGCGGACGGCGCGGTTCGCCGGCATCGCGCGACGATCGGTGACGTCGCGATCGTCTCGAACAGCCTCGCCGCGACGAAGCGCGTCATCGCGGTAGCCAAGAAGAGGGCGCCGGCGCTCTCCGGCGAGATCGACATTCAGTACGCCCTCGCCCGCGACGCAGCGGAGCCCGCCGACGTACTCGGATTGGTCGGCGAGCGATGGGTGCGCGCCATCGTGGGGCCTGCCCACAAGATCGCCCAGGCGCGCCGCCAGACCGCGCACGCCGAGCTGCTCGCCCCGGGGGCGGCCGCCGTCCTGCACGGGTGGCTACGCGGCGCACAGCCCGTCTCGACCGATGCGCTGGTCACGAGCCGGTTGCTCGATCGCAGCGAGCTGTCCCATTCGACGGGCGGAGCGATAACGTTCGCCCCCGGCCAGGCGCCCCGCTCGGCGTGGGGCTCGCCCGCCTTCATGGAGCCGCTGATCGATCGACCGGCGGTCGACAAAGTAACGCCGGGCGAACGCGACGGCTACGCGGCCTTCCGTCAGTCCTACGAGGCCGGTTGGGCGGGCGAGCCCTTCGATCCGATCGCGCTGCGCGTGGCCTTGCCGGAAGCCGGGCCGCTCAGCGCGCACGTGCGGGTGCTGCCCATCCCGCGGGATCGCGACATGGACGAGCTGATGCGGGTCGTTGGCGACAAGCGGGTCACCGTCCAGCCGACTTCGAGCGGCGCGACGATGGTGCTCGGGCTCTCGCCGGACGATCGCTGGCGCCGCGAGCTGGGTCTCGACGTCGGTCGCATGATCGGCGGCGATCGCCGCGCCCTCGACTGGATCGGCGAATGGGTGGCAGTCGGCGTGGCCGATCGCAATGGTCTATTGGTGGCGTTGCGCTCGCCCTTGGCGCCCGAGCTGCCCGACCCCGACGCGGCGTCGCACCGCGCAGACGAGCTCGCCATTGCGACGAATCTCCCGCTCTGGATCGGCGTCGAGGTACGAAGTCCAGCGACCCTCGGCATCCTCCTCACCGTGGTTCGCAAGATGGCCGACGACGTGATCCCGGGGATGGTGCGCTGGGGCGAGGTCGGCAAGGAGGGCGCAGTCCCCATCGTGGCGGTGCGCGTCGCGTCGGACGCACTAGGCGGCCGCACCGAGCAGCAGGACGCCCAGCAGGATGCAGAGGTCAGCGTCTTTTACGCCATCGCTGCGGCGACCAAGAGCGCGAATGCTGCGGTCTACGCGTCCTTGAAGGAGGACATCCTCCGCGGGTTGGTGCGCGATCACGCCTCGGGCAGGGGCCCCCGCGCGCCGGCTGCCGGCGTGTCCGACCCGAAGTCCGCGCAGGCGCTCATCGACGTGGCGACGGAGCGCGGCGGACCGATCACGACGTTCCTCCAATGGGTCGCCGAGGACGCAGCACGTCAGCAGCAGAAGCAGACCAGCGCCTTTGCCGAATGGTTCCTCCGCGCCGGCGCGCCGGGCAGCGAGGCCGCGCTGGCCCGCGCTTACCTTGGCGCCGCGCCGACCACGCCCAGCGGCAAGGCCTACGCGTGGGGACCGGGAGGCGTGACCGACCCCGATCGGGGGAGCGCCGCAGCCCCCGTCTGGCCGGCCATCCCGGTCGCGGGGACGCCGATGTCCGCCATCGTCGATGCCATCGCCCGCGCCCGCATCGCGACAAGCTTCGATCGGGAACCCATGTCTACCGAGGCCAACCCGATCCGCAGCTTCACTGCACGCATCACCATCGACAAGCGGTAGCGCAGCGGGTTCTCAGTGCGCGGCGGCCTTGCCGCGCGCCGTCGCGTTCCACACCCTCGTCGCCAGGACGAGGCCGAGGAAGGAGAGCGGCAACATGGCGAGCGGCCAGCTCGCCCAGTTGTGGGGGTCCTTCTGGGCCGCGCCGCTGGGCACCACGCTCTTGAGGATACCGGCCTGCGCCGCGGTCCCCAGGTAGACGAAGCCGTCGATGATGCCGACCACCAGGCCGACGTTTTTCTTGCCGCCGAAATCCATGCTGGCGGTGCCGCTCAGCATGCCATGCACGCCGATCACGCACAGCGACATGAAGATGACGACCCAGCCCAGAGCGGGCGTCTCGAGCGTCATGATCATGATGCCACCGCCCGCGAGCAAACCGCCATAGAGGATGCTGGAGACCGGCCCGCGTCGCGATTGAAAGACGTGATCGCTGATCACGCCGGCGGTCATGCCGCCGAAAATGCCGGCGCAGCAGAGCAGCATGCCCCAGTTCATGGCGACGAACTGCTTGCCGATGCCCGTCTCCTTGGCGAAGACCGGGTACCACTGCATGATCGCATTACGCAGAAAGCCGCTACAGAACTCCACGGCGGCGATGATCAGTATGGTGCGCGTCGTCAGCATTCGCTTGGCTAGCTGCCACACCGACAGCTTCTTGCCGCCGTCGTCGATCCGCGCGTCGCCCGCGTCAAAATCGCGATGGCCGGCGTGGCTCGGCTCGTCCTTGACGAGGAAGTAGTCGACCACCGCCATGACGCCGAGGGCGATGGGGGGCGCGAAGAATACGGCAGCCGGCATCTGGGGGAAGGCCTCGGCGATCTTGCGGCCCCAGTCGTAGGCGAAATAGACGCCCAACGAGATGAGGATGCCGAAGATGCCGCCGAAGGTGCCGCGCTCGCGGACGTGGAACCAAGCCGCGTTGACCTTGACGATCGAGACCGCGCCGAAGCTCTGGAAATACATGTTCAGGGCGTAGAGGACCGTGAAGGTGAGCTTGTGGTCGTTGTCCCAGCCGCCGAGCGCGACGAAGCCCATGGCGAGGTTCATCGCCATGGACCCGACGGCAGCGATGAGGAGAGTGGCGCGACCGCCGATGCGATCGGCAAGCGGACCATTGAGGAGAAACGAAAAGCCGTAGACGATGGCGCCCCAGAGGCCGATCGTGCCGTAGGCGTCGTTCGACATGCCCACCGCGTTCTTGTAGGCGGTGAGGTTGTATCGCCCAAAGTAGAGGAACGCGTAGGTCATCCCCGCGGGGAACCAGTTCCAGAAGCGGCGCGTGCGGAACTCTCTGGTGTGACCGACGTCGACCTTGGGCAGGCGCGTCACCACGAAGGCGATGACGGCGAGCAGGACGGCGATCGGGATGATCTCGCGCAACCACGCGGGTAGCGATGCGTACATGGGCGCGGGAGCATCGCACGCAGCTCCGCGGGCTGCCCACGGTAGTGGTCGGCGTGGAAAAAGGTTGGCCACCCGTCCTCGTCGCCGCCGTGACCTCGGTCAGTCTGCGTGCGCCTCGGGCGCTTCCAGGGAGTAGCCGCGACACATCGCTTCGACTAGCGACAGTGGCCACGTAAACGCCGGATCGGACAGCTCGCCGATCTCGGCGACGGCGCCGAGTGCGCGGGCGGCGATCACCCGCGCCGACAGCGCGTGCAGGCCCTCCGCGAGATCGGTGGTTCCCTCGAGGTGCCAGACGAGGTGGCCGAAGATCGTCGCGCGCAGATGGAAGGCTTCGGCACCGGCCTCGCGCTCCGATCGCGGCCCGCCCGTGAACAGGGGTGGTGCGGCGAGCGCCAGGGCACACGCCGTCTCCAGCGCGATGAAAGCCTGTTGTGCGAGATCGCGGCCGCTGCGAAAGCCATCGTCCGCGCGCTTCGCGGAGCTTGCCCGGATCGTCTCGAGGCGATGGCGGATCTGTTCCCAGTCGAGCGGGGTGGGAGTCGCCATCAGCTCCGCGGCTCGGGCCTCGTCGAGGCCGCGCTCCTCCACGCTCGCGGCCAGCGAGGCGAAGGCGGCAGCCGCGTCGGGGGTGGCGAGGCCAGCCACGTGCCGCGACCAGCGCGCGAGCGCGTCGCGCGGAGCGAACGTCCCCTCGGCGAGGGGGACCGGATCCGGCACCGCGTGCACGAAAGCCTCCAGCGCGAGATCGCCCCGCGTGCGAAGTCCGCCTCCGAGCAGCGCCTCGCCGGCCATGGCGCTCACGCCGCCACCGCCACCCGGTGGGCCCGCCGTGCCGACAGTGCCTTCGACGCGCGCGCTCCGCGGCACGCACGCGCACTCCGGTCGCGGCACGACGCGAACGCTGGTCCCGTCGTCGACGAAGGACAGCGGGAAGGTGCGGCACCCAAAAGGCTTCCACGACGCGGCGCTCGCAGCGTGGATGCCGCAGCGTCCGCTGGGCTCGAGATAGCCGCACCGACCGTCGACGAGCGTCACGACGGACAGCTGATGCCGGCTGCCTTGCGAGGGCGTGAACGCGCCCTGCTCGTCGTGGCCTGCGCTCATTACGTCGGGCAGGACCGCGCGCGCGCTCGCGACGTCGCGCGGCGTGAACACGATGGTCGGGAAGAGGCGGCAGCAGGACCCTGATCCGTCGCAATCAAGGCGATAGTCGGCAAGCACCTCGAGCGGGCGCTCCGGCGGCACGTCGAACGACAACGACAACGACGACGACAAGGTGACGCCGACCGACGACTCGTTGCCGCGGTCGCCGTCGTCGCGGCGCGTCGCGCTGCCCGCGCTCGCCTCCAGCGCGGCTTTCGAGTCAGCGAGCAGGCCCGCCCGGGCGACATCCTCGATGAAACCGTGCGCCTCGGCCGCTTCGACGGCGAAGCGTCGAAGTCGTGCTGCCGCCGCCAGCCCCTCGGCGTCACGCGTCCCGTCCATCGCGCCGAGCACGGCCCAGGCACGCTCGGTGACCCGATGAATTCGGCCGGAAACGCGATCGTGAAGAAGGACGAAGCGCTCGCCGTCAGCGACGTGCCGACGCGCCGCGACATTCGGTCCCAGGAGCGGTCGGATGGAGGAGCTCAAGGCGCTGTCAAGGTAGCCCGATAGGCCTGGAAATCGCGTCCCGAACCTGGTCGTCATGCCGCCGCGGTGTAAGCTCAGCGGTATGCATCATCGCTCAGTGGCCTCGCGATTCGTAATCGCTGCGGCGGTTTCCAGTTTCGCAGGCTTCGCTGCTTCTTGTGGTGACGATTCGGCAACGACGTCCAGCGGGACTGGCTCGGGAGCGGGAGGCGGCGGGGGCGCAGGAGGCGGCCCGACCACTTGCAATCTCGTCGGCAAGACGTTCGAGGTGGGCGACCTCGCGGGGCACGACGATCCGTTCGGCGCGAAGGACGCAGGCCAGGCGCGCGCCGGCCGAGTCGACGACGTCGCAGGCGTCGCGCAGCCCGCGCACGGACGGCAGCCGATCCAGGATGGTGACGTCGTGTTGATCAACGACAAGATCGCCGTGTGGATCGAGGCGGCGGGCCTCTCTGACGGGTACAGTCGCTATGGCGGCGAGGTCATTGCGGTCGACAAGGTTGGGGAGGACGGCCGACCACTCGGGCTCTCCAAGTTCCTCGAGACGGTGATGGGCGTCAGCCTCTACGTGCCGGAGACGTCGAGCGTCTCGGTCCTGAGCGACGGATCCGACGGCAATGCCGCCGTGGTGCGCGTCACCGGCCCCCTGCGCGGGCTTTCGTTCCTCGAGGAGACCTTTGGCGCGATCTTCCCCGATACCTACAAGGGCCTGGAGATCGCGCAGGACTTCGTCCTCGAGCCGGGGGCCGAGCACGTCCTGGTGCGCAACACGATCATCAACTCCCTGGACTTCGATCTCGACACCGGCGTCGACACGCCGACCAACGACGATTTTTTGGGCTTCTTCCAGTACAGCCAGAACCAGATGGCGACCGAGACGGCGGGCTTCGGCACGCCGGAGTCGGGCGATACGCAATTCTTCGCATTCGATAGCGACGGATACGGCTTCGCGTATCTCGCCGCGGACGACAAGCCGCTCGCCTTCAGCGGCATCGACCAGAGCGGCTTCCAGCTGGGCTTCGGCGCCGGCTACAAGCTGCCCGCCTGCACCGAGACGGCAGTCGACCACATTCGCCTCATCGGCGGCGGTCCGGACTACGACGGCCTGCGCGAGACCATTCGAAGGGTGCGTGGCGACGAGGCCTGGCGCGCGATCAGCGGCATCGTCCAGGATGACGAGGGCGACGCGGTGGAGGGCGCTTGGGTCCACGTGCTCGGTGGCGACGGCAAGTACCTGAGCCGCACCAAAAGCGACGCGGACGGCGGCTTCGCGGTTCACGCACCGGGCGAGTCGGTCACGCTCGTCGCGCAGCTCACCGGCTACCCCGATGGTGAAGCCGAGGTCTCGGCAAGCGATGACGAGGCCACCCTTGCCCTGGGCGCGACTGGCATCATCCACGTCGTCGCCACCCAGCTCGGCGAAGGTCGCCGCATTCCGGTACGGGTGCAGGTGATCCCGACCGAGGCGCTGGCCCCCATCCCCCAGGCGTTCGGCGTGCGCGATGAAGTCGGCGGGCGGCTATGGCAGGAGTTCGCGGTCACCGGCGAAGCGACCCTGCACGTGCCGGTGGGCGAGCATCGCGTCATCGTGAGCCGCGGCTACGAATGGGAGATGTCCGACACGACGGTCGACGTCGCAGCCGCAGAGACCGTCGAAATCGACGCCGCGCTCGCGCACAGCGTCGACACAGTCGGCGTCATGTGCGCCGACTACCACATTCACTCGTTCCTCTCCAACGACTCGAGCGACCCGATCGATTTCAAGGTCAAGGCAGCGATCGCGGACGGCCTCGATATCCCGGTATCGAGCGAGCACGAGTGGTCGATCGATTTCCAGCCGGTGATCCAGCAGCTCGGCCTGGAGGAATGGGCCTTCGGCGTCGCGAGCCAGGAGCTGACGACATTCACCTGGGGTCATTTCGGCGTCCTGCCCGTCGTGCCCAAGCCCAACACGCACAACAACGGCGCGCTCGACTGGGTCGGCAAGGAGCCGCCCGAGGTCTTCCAGCTCGTCCACGAGATGGAAGGCTCGCCAATCCTCATCGTCAATCACCCCACCGGTAGCAGCGGCTTCTCCTCTTACTTCACCGCGGCAGACCTCGATGACGAGACGGGCGAAAGCGACCATCCGCGTTGGAACGACAACTTCGACGCGATCGAGGTCTTCAACTCGTCGGACTTCGAGGCGAACCGCGACGAAGTCATCAAGAGCTGGTTTGCGCTCCTGAACCGCGCGGCGCGCGGCGAGGGCAAAAAATTCGTCGCAGTCGGCAGCTCCGACAGCCACCACGTGCGCACCTCGCCGGTCGGCTACCCGCGCACCTGCCTCCGCCTGGGCACCGACGACCCTCGCGACATCAACCAAAACGACGTGCGTGACGCCACCGGCGCGGGGCGCTCCACCATCGGCGGCGGCCTCTTCCTGACGGTCGAAGGTCCGGGCGGCGCGCAGCCCGGCGACTCGGTTCCGCAGGCCGAAGAGGCAACCTTCACGATCACCGTCGAGGCTCCGAGCTGGCTGGAAGCAGACTCGATTGAGGTCATCGTCAATGGCGAGACGATCACCGTCGATGACCTGTTGCCCATCGGCGACGGCATCGCGAATCGCTACCAGAACGAGATCACGGTGCCCCTGCCCGAGGGCAAGAGCTGGGTCATCTTCCACGCGAAGAGCGAGCAGGATCTGGCGCCGCTCCACCCTGGAAGCAGGGCGTTCGCGGCGTCCAATCCGATCTGGTTCGAGTGATCTGGTTCGAGTGACCTAGCCTGAGGGCGCTGGGAAACTCAGACCAGGTTCTCCGAAGTAGGAGGGCGCCTGGCCAAGTCGATGACGGCGCGTCGAGACCGAGCGAGGCCGGTGGCGCGTCGCGCGGAGCTCATTGCGCAATCCCTTGCGCAACAGGCAGTAGAGCCTGGACGTGAGCACGCGCGCTGCCGGGATCGCGACGGTATCGGCGAAAACCAGCGCCCTCTTGGGCGCGCAGCAGTTGACCGACACACTCCTAACGCGCGAGGTGGCGGACGAGGCGGCTCGCGTCGCCCCGCAGCGTCGGGGCGAGCGTGGCCCGCTTCTGCGGGGCCACCCTGTCGAGCGCGCGAATGGCGCCGGCACGCACCTGCTCGGGGATGGTCGCGTCCCGCGCCATGGCCTCCAGATCGCCTGCGATCGCTGAGGCACCGTGCGCGCGTGACGCCGCGAGCAGCGCCCGCATCCGGAACATCGGGACCGCCTGATCGTCGCGCGCGACTGCGAGGAGCTCGGATGCGGTCGCGGTCAGCGCGGCCTCGTCGAGGAGCCCGGTCATCGAGCCGTTTGCGCCGCAGCCGAAGCCGTCGAGGGCGGCGACGGGGGCGGGGAGGGACGTGCGGAGCGCGCGCGGCGTACCCACCGTGAGCGGCGTGCGTGCGCCGGCGTTACGCCCGTCGAGCGGGAGCGACTGCGCGGCGGCGTGGGCGTGCGGTGCGGCGATCTGCTGACCGCCGAGCAGACTCTCGTAGGGCGCGGCAGGCGGGCTGCCCTCCTGATAGATGCCGCGGTACACCGTGGAGGCGCGCAGCACCTTCTCTTGCTGCGGCGACAGCAGGTTGACGCCGCTGCCGCCGGTCGGAAACATCAGGTAGTTGTAGTCGGCGCAAAAATCGTATGGGAAGTCGATGCCTGGACACTCCAGCGTGTCGGCGAGCGCGTCGACGAAGCTGTTCTCGAACTCCGTCGTGTGGCTGAGTCCGGCAAAATGACCGGTCTCGTGTCCCACGATGATCGCGTCGAAGAAGCCGTCGTTCTGAGCCCACCACACCATCGTGCTCGCGTTGGAGCCGTGCCCGATCGGGTCGGCCGGCGCGCCCGGCGAAAAGCCCGCCGCGCCCTCGAGCGAGCCGCCGATGTAGCCGACCACGACGAACGTCGCCGCCTGCCCGACCGGGGCCGATGCCGTCGCGCGCATCACGTCGTAGTAGTTGTCGTCGTTGACCTCGAAGAACTCGCTTCCGATGTCGAAGAAGCGCACGTCGCCGAGGCCGATGCCTGCCCAGTCGGCGAAGCCGTTCTGGATCTGGCTCAGCAGGTAGTCGTTGTCGGACACGCCAGGGACGACGAACACGTTCACGTCGACCACGCCGCCGTGGAACTCGCCGTCGATGGTTCGGCGCTCGATGACGTTCACGTTGGCGTCGTTCGATTGCGACACGCGGATCGACCACGTTCCGGGAGCGACCTGGGGGAACAGCTCGGGGTGGTCGAACTGCGGCATCACCATCGTGGCGACGCCGAAGTTGTAGAAAGCCTGCTGGTTGGAGGGGACAACCTGGTCGAGTGCGATCGAGCCGCTGGGGGCGGTCAGCCGCTCGAGCCACACCTCACCGAAGTCGCTCGGAGTGCGCCCGAAGATCTGCGCGCCGAGAGCGTTGTCCGCGATCGTGAAGAGGTTGCGATCGCCTTCGGGGGTGCCCAGGTCCTGCGGATAGAGATCCGGCTCGCCGAACCCGCCCGAACCAGTGCTCGTCACGACGGAGTCGACCGACGAGACGTCGCCCGAGGAGACCGAGGGGCCTACGGTCGTTCCGACGACTGACGTGGCCACGACCGTGGTTGCGGGAACCCCGGCGCCTTCGCCCGATCCGCTGCCCCCACCGCCCCCGGTGCCGTCGTCCCCTCGCGGTTCGACCTCTACGGTGCTGCCGCAGGCGACGAGGAGGGTGGCGAGAAGCGATGCGACGATGGGAGAGCGATGGATCATTTTGCTGGCTCCGACGGTACGGGAATGTGGGAGCGGACCGTGCGTGACGTTCGTGACGAGATCGTGCCGACGCGCCTCAGCTAGCAGACGCCGTGCCCAGCGCTTCATGCATCACGCTCCCGGTGTGTGCACGGGCGTCAATGATCCGGACCGACGCCGCGTGCGGGCCGTCAATTCGCTGACGCGGTCTGCGCGCGGATGGATACGTCCCTCACCGCATCTCGGTTCGCAAGATGACGGCAGGGGTTGCGGCTGGCACGCGACCTGCGAGGCTCGAGGTCGATGCTCCACCCACACTCCAGCATCGCGAAGGTTGGAGCGGGGCTCGCGCTCCTCGTCGCTGCCTGCGACGGCAGGATCGACACGGATGAAGAGCCCGAGGTCGCGGCGCGAGCCGACGCGTCGCGTCGTGACGTGAGCGAAGGTCGATCCGCGATCGTGGGCGGAACGGAGGAGTCGGGGCGCAGCGCGGTCGTCGCGCTCGTCACCACCGACTCCGCCTTCGGCGACGTGGTGCTGTGCAGCGGCGTCCTCATCACTCCGACCATTGTCTTGACCGCTGCGCACTGCCTGCATCCCCACGTCACCGGCATCCCAGCCGAGGAGCTGGTGGTCGTGTTCGGGAGCCACGTCGATTCTCCGCTGACCCGCATCTCGGTGGTGTCGGGTGCGTACAGCCCGGAGTGGCGGGCCGACGATCCGAACGGCGAGGGCGACATCGGCGCCGTCCGGCTGGCGTCGGCCGCACCGGTGGATCCGATCGCGCTCGGCCCCGCGCCGATGCAGGGCGGGCGAGTGGTGATCGTCGGCTACGGATCGGTGTCGCCTGACGAGACCTCGATGGGCGTGAAGCGGTCGGGCGACGCCCTCGTCGGGGAGGTCGGCGAGACGTGGTTTCGGGTCGAGCGAGCGCCGTCGACCACGTGCGCCGGCGACTCGGGCGGCGCGACGCTCGCCGACGTCAACGGTGCCGAGGTCCTCCTGGGCATCCACAGCCGCGGCGATTGCGTCAGCGAGCTGTGGAACGAGCGGCTGGACATACACGCCAATGGCTTCTTGCGCGATTTTATGGGCGAATACGGCGGCTGCAACGCCGACGGTGCGTGCGCGTTGGGTTGCCCCGACCCCGACCCCGACTGCCCATGCGCGGCCGACGACATCTGCAGCGAGGATTGCAGGCGGGGCGAGGACCCCGACTGCGATGACGTCGATGCCTGCGAGGAGCTTCCCCAGGGCGGCGCAACCGAGACCTGCTGCGACGACGGTGCGTGCGATCCGGCAATCCCCTCGGCAGGCGCAGGGTGGGGAAGCGCGGGCTGCTCGGTCTCGGCCGCCAGCGGCGAGCCGAGCGATGCCGGTGGCGAGCCCAGCGACGCCATTGCGCTGCTTGGGCTCGCGGCGATCAGTCTCGCTTCCCGCCGCCGATCAGCGCGTGGCGGAAGTAGCCGATCTGACTCTTGACCACCTCTTTGACCGCCTCGACGCGGTCGATGTCGCGCACCGAGCCACGGCCGAGCAGGTCTCCGGTCTCGTAGAGCTCGCGGGTCTTGGCGCGCTGAAGCTTGCCGCTCGACGTCTTCGGTAGAGCGCCCGCGTCGAGAATGACGACGTCGTCGACGGTGAGGCCGATGCCTTGCTGCACCGCTTTGCGCACCTCGCCGCGCAGGTCCTGTCGGGCCTGGCCTTCCAGCAGAGACGACTCGACGGCCACCACGACGCGCTCGCGATCCATGCTGGGCTTCATCGTGCCGAAGGCGACGACATTGCCCTTTCGCACACCGTCCACCCGACCGGCCTCCCACTCCAGATCCTGCGGGTAGAAGTTGCGGCCATTGACGATGATGACCTCCTTCGTGCGGCCGCAGATGTGGACGTTGCCGTCCACGAGGTAGCCAATGTCGCCGGTCTTGAGCCACCCGCCGGCAAACGCGGCGCGCGTCGTCTCGTCGTCGTTCCAATAGCCGCGCATCACGCTGGGGCCCTTGAGGCGGAGCTCGCCGACCTGACGATCCGGCAACGGCGTCGCGCTTTCGGTGTCGTCATCCGCGAAGACGCCGATCTCGTGGCCCGGGAAGGCGCTGCCGCATTGCACGATCGGCGCGCTTTGCTCGCCCCCCGCCGGCGCGGGGGTCGCGGTGCCGGTGCCCCAGAGATCGGCGCCGAGCACAGTGTCGATCTGCACGCCGGCGCCGAGCTTGCTGAAGCTCACCGCGAGCGTCGATTCGGCCATTCCATAACAGCTCACGAACGCGTCGCGTCGGAAGCCGACCTTCTCGAACTTGTCCGCGAACGACTGGAGATTCTCGGCGCGGATGGGCTCGGCACCACAGCCGGCGACCCGCCAGCTCGACAGATCGAGCCCCTCGATGTCGCTGTCCTTGATGCGCTTGGTGCAGAGCGCATAGGCGAAGTTCGGCCCGAAGGAGATCGTGCCGCGGGTTCGCGAGATCGTCTCGAGCCAGCGGGCAGGCCGCTTCAGGAAGAGCAGGGGCGGCAGAAAGGTGATCGTGTTGACGTGATAGAGCGGCGCCATCACGAAGCCGATGAGGCCCATGTCGTGATAGAGCGGCAGCCAGGAGACGCCGACGTCGACCAAGGAGCGGGCGCCGAGGCCCAGCTCCATGATGGAGCGGACGTTTGCGGCGACGTTCGCGTGCGTCAGCGTCACGCCCTTGGGTCGCGAGGTCGAGCCGCTGGTGAACTGCAAGAAGCAGACGTCATCGAGCTCGATCTTGGCCGGCTTCAGATCTTCCTTCATCGAGCGGAGTTGCTCGACCTCGGCGACCAGGGTCAGCTCGGGGGCCTTGGCCTGGATCGTCCCGAGGACGCGGCGGATTTCGGCGTTCGTGACGACCACCTTGGCGCCGCTGCGCTCGACGACGTGCAGGGTGTTGTCGAGGTAGGCCGCGAGCTTGCCGAGGCCGACCGGCGGGTAGATCGGCACAGGAACGATGCCGGCGCGGAGGGCGCCGAGGAACGCGAACACGAAGTCGGCGTTGTCGGGGAGGATCAGCGCGACGCGGTCGCCTTTGGCGAGGCCCAGCGACTGCAGCGCTCCACCGAAGCGTGCGCTGGCGCGCTCGATCCCGGCGTGCGTGAAGAACGGCTCGGCATCCGACGACTCTTCGACGAAGCGGTAGCCCGTGGTGGTGCTCTTGGCTGCGTCTTCGATGGCCTGAACGACCGTGCGCAGCGGCTTGGGTGCGCCGCTCATCCTGAAAGCCTCCCGTTTTTCTCGAGGCGAGCCTCGATGGCGCGCGACACGTCGTCGATCGTGTCGACCTCGCGCAGCGCTTCGTCGGGGATGGTGAGCTTGAACTCGTCCTCGAGCTCGGCGAGCACCTCCATCACGCCGAGCGAGTCGATCCCTAGATCGGCCACCAGGTGGCTCGTCCCGGTCAGCTCTTGATCGCCGTTCTGGGCATGTGGCTTCAGGATCGCCATGACCTTGGCGCGCACGTGCTCTCGGTTCCACGACATGGCGCAGAACTACCGCATTGCCGCCCAGGCTGCATCAACGCGCGGGCGGAGCCGCGCCGTCGCGGATGACCATGCGCAGGGCCTCGAGGCCCTCCAGGGTGCGCAGGCCGGGCCAGAGCAGGTCTTTGCCGGAGCAGAGGTGGATTCGCCCGTTCCGCGCGGCGGTGACGCCCAGGTCACCGAAGAGCGCGACCTCTTTGGGGCCAAAGGCGAAGGGCTCGTCGGGCAGCAGGATCACCTCGGGGTCGAGCGCGCGGACCTCGTCGAGCGTGATGCGGGGATAGCGCGTGTCGCGGCCTTTGACGGCGTCGTCGTCCAGCGCGGCGGCCCGGCCGATGTCGGCCGCCAGCGGGTAGCGACGATCGCGTCCGGTAAAGACGTTGGTGGCCCCGCAAAGCCGCAACACGTCGGAGAGGAACGTGTCGTGGTTGGCGGTCATCAGCGGGTCCATCCAGATGGGGACGAACGCGCGCGCGGGTGCCTCGATCGACCTTGCGAAGTCCTCTGCTGCGCGGAGCAAGCCGTAGGCCGTCGCGACCACCGCCTTGCTCTCCTCGTGGCGTCCGAGGAGCCGCGCCAGGCGCGCAATCTGTCCGGCCCCGGCGACGACGCTCCGCGGAAAGGCGACGAAGACCTTCAGCCCTGCGGCCTCCAGCTCGAGGACGGCCTGCTTGGTGTTCTCTTCGCGGTTGGCCACCACCACGTCGGGACGCAGCGCGACCACCGCGGCGACGTCGACGTCCTTGGTCCCTCCGACCTCCGGGATCGCCTCGACCTCGCTCGCCGGCTCGGTGCAGTAGCGGGTCCGCCCGACGAGGCGCGGCCCCACGCCCAGTCGGACCAGGTTGTAGGTCTCGCTGGGGACGAGCGAGACGATGCGCTCCGGCGGGGCCGACAGGCGCAGCTCGCGGCCCATGTCGTCGGTGACGGAGATCGTTCGCATCGCGCACGCACTTAGCACGGCGAGCCCACGCCCTCGCCGCTCAGGGACGAAGAACGACGAGGGTGGGCGAGACCCCTCGGGCGCTCCGGAGCAATGCGGACGGAGCGTCGGCGGCAGCTCGAGATCCAGCGCGGCTGGCACTGACGCGCTATCGGATCAACGCTTGGATCACGCCGAGCATCTCAGGGAGCTTGGAGCCCCTTCGCCCCTTCCACTCCGGGAAGTGCGCTAGCCAGGCCCTCTTCCCCCATGGCCCCTTCGGAAACGTGCGCCTGGCGTCTTCCTGAAATGCACGGCGAGCGGCGTCACGGAGGGCGGGGAGGTCGCCGCCGTTGAGATTGAGAGCGGTCTCGAGGTCGTCCTGATGAGCGGGATCGGTCGACGTCACGAAGAGTCCACGCGCCGCCTCTCGGCGCTCGTAGGTGAGGCGTGCCACGTGCGTCGTCTCCGTCGGGTCGACCGAGATGGCGCTGTTCTCCTGGGCCAAGTCGCACGACGACCCGCCACCGCTGCGCTGTCCGCCGTCACACGAGCCGAGCAAGTTCTTCCACGTGAGCGCCTGGCTCGCGTCGACGGCGACGGGCGTTCGATGGGCGATCTTCATCGTTGGACCTCGCTCGTCGGCTGCCTGGTCATCGACGCGTCGCATGCAGAACGCGCAGAGCCAGCATTGTTCGCGCGCGAGCGCGGCACGAACGACGGCCTTGTCGATCTGGTCGAACGCGGTCCGTGCACGTCGCGGCGTGGAGAGGTCTGTCGTCGAAGCAGCCTTCGTTTCGGTGACGGTCGCGGGGGGTGCTCCCTTGGCAATCGCCCTCACGCGCGGCTCTCCGCGTCCTCCGGCGGGAGCTGCTGCGCGAGGAAAAAGACGTCGGGGTCGGTGCCTTCGATCATTCCTTCGAGCTGCCGCAGCAGATCGCGAGCCGCAGCTGGCTCGTCGGCGTCGATGGCGGCTCGGAGCTGGTTGAGCAGCCCTGCGACCTCGGGCGGGCGGCCCGGATCTCCGAACACGCGGCCGAGGATGTCGTTCGTGTCGCGGTGCCAGGTGGCCTCGTCGAGAGGTCGAACCTTGAAGTCTTCCAGCAGACGGACGTTCCTCGCGCGGACCGACGAGAGCACTTGTGGCGAGTGTGTCGTCGCCACGAACTGCGTGTTCGGGAATGTCTCGCAAAGGCGAGGTAGGATCTCGCGCTGAAGGCCGGGGTGCAGGTGGAGCTCGAGCTCATCGACCAAAACGATCGCCTCCTGGTCGAGCGGATCGTGGAGGTTCGGTGCGGCGAGAACCATCCGCCGCGCGAGGTCACCCGCCGTGGCAAGGAGGCACTTCTCGCCGTCGGAGAGACGTGAAACGTCGAGCCGAACCCCGCGGCGTAGTGCGGTCATGCGCTGCGGCGAGCGCTCGATGCGGAGGTCGAGCGCGTCACGAAAGAGCCGATCGATGGCCTTCTTCACGACGACGATCGGCAGCTTCGTGGCCTCCTCTGTGGCGGCGAAGAGCATCGCCTGCTTCTCCCGCGCGATGCGCTCGTTGTAAAGGTCTTCGGCCTCGCGGAACCACTCGAAAAACTCACGAAAGCTCGTCACGCCGGCGTCGAGCGCACCGTCGTAGGCGCTGAGCGGTGCGAACTCGTGCCGCGTGCGGATGCGCTCCGGGATGTCGAGGGCGTTGCGGTTGGTCAGGAAGTACACGGCGAGCGGGAGGCGAGGCTCGCCCGCTTCGACCGTCGACTGGGCTCGGGCGACGACGGGCCTGAGTGCGGCGACGTCTCCGCCGTCGCGCGGCGGGTGGCCGGGGCGAGTGATGGCCGTGGACCATGCGACGGCTTCCGCGCCATCCTTCGCGCGGACCTCAAGCTGCGCTGCGGCTGTGCCCACGCGAACGTCGCCTAGGTCGAGCTGGGGTGGGGCCAGCGCCGCGCCTCGGATGCCCTCGACCACCGACGACAGCATCACCGCGAGAGCGTCGAGGATCGATGTCTTGCCGGCGCCGTTGACGCCGACGAGCACCGTGACGTCCGGCTCGAAGTCGAGGTCCAGCGACGCGAAGCCGCGAAAGTCACGAGCCGCGAGCTTCTCCAGCCGCATCGGGCGACCCTACGCGGGTCGCGCCGCGGCGAGGACGTCGTTCGGCGGCGCAGCGCGGTGAGCGGCGCGTCTGTTCGAGCGCATCACGCTCTGGCCCGATGATGCGATGGCTCGACTTGGACCTGGCGCGCCTCGGTGGCGTCGCGTTCCTCGTCGGATCCTCGGGGAGCGTCGTCACGTCATGGGCGTGTGACCCCGAACCCCGCACCGACGACGCCCGAGCTGCCCGTGTCCCGCTGCTCCTGCCCCGCTGCTCCTGCCCAGCGCAAGACTTGGCCCAGTCCGGGGACCTCGCGTAACCGAGCGGTGCCTTGAGCGCCCAAGTCTCGTCCATTGCCTCCCTCGATCCGACCGGCGGCCAGTCGGCCGCGTCCGCGCGGCGTCGCGTGGAGCGTCGCGGACCCGGGCGTCTGCTTCCGCACCGTCTCGGCCGCTACGAGCTGTTCGATCACATCGGGCGGGGCGGCATGGCCGACATCTATCGGGCGCGGATGGAGACGTCGCTCGGCGGCACCCGCCAGGTGGTCGTCAAGGAAGTCCTGCCGGAGCTTGCCGACCTGCCGCGCTTCGCCGAGCTATTGGCGTCGGAAGCCAAGCTCGCCTCGGGGCTTTCCCACCAGAACATCGTGCAGATCGAGGATCTCGGTCGCCACGACGGCGTGCTCTACATCGCGATGGAGTACGTCGAGGGGCTCGACTTGCGCGAGCTGCTGCGCGGCTGCGCGAAGAAGAAGATCGCGCTGCCGGTGGATCTCTCGCTGCGCATCGTATCGGACATCCTCCGGGCGCTCGACGTCGCACATCGCGCGCGCATTGCTGGGCAAAGCCACCGCGGAATCATCCACCGCGACGTGTCGCCGTCGAACGTTCTGCTGAGCTTCGAGGGCGAGGTGAAGCTGTGCGACTTCGGCATTGCGCGCGCCGCCGACGTCGAGCTCGTCTATGCCGACGAGCCGCTCGACCCGCTCGAGGGCGTCTCGAACGAAGCGCCCATCCCGCTGGTGAAGCGCGCGGTTGGCGGTCCGGCGATCCTGCGGGCCGAGGTCGAGGGCAAGGCCGGCTACATGAGCCCCGAGCAGGCCGGCGGCCGCTCGCTCGACGGGCGCAGCGACATCTTCGCGACCGGCATCCTGCTCTGGGAGATGCTCGCCGGCCGGCGCCTCTATCGGGCGCAGAGCGACGATTCGCTCCTGGCCCAGGCGCAGCGCGCCGACGTACCCGAGCTGCCTTCGCGCCAGATGCCCAACGAGGAGGAGCTGCACGCGATCGTCACGAGTGCGCTGGCGTTCGACCCGTCGGTGCGCTGGCCGACCGCGGGCGCGATGCTCGAAGCGCTCGAGGAGTGGACCCACAAGTCCGGCTACTTCGCCAGCCAGCTCAAGCTCCGCGATTTCCTTGGTGAGCACTTCGCGCCGGCGATCATCGCGGCGCGGCGCGCACGCGAGCGCGCCGTCGAGGCCCTGCGTCGCGGTCCGCCGGCGACCATCATCCCGATCAAGGCGGCGCCCAAGGCAGCCGCAAAGGCGATCGAGCCGGCCGCCAAGCCAGCCGAGCCGGACGCCGAGCCGGCCGTTGCCGGCGAGCCCATCGACCCCGCGACGGCGATCGAGCCTGCACAAGAGCTCGAGACCGCGCCTACCATCGCACCGCCGGAGCCGGCGCCCATGAGCGATTCCAACGCATCTCGCAAACCGCGACGGGCCCGCCCGGAAGAGCCGCCGCCGAGTCTCGCCGCCACGACGACGGACCTCGACAGCATGCCGCCGCCAGCCAAGCCGAAGACCTCGCCATGGTCGATCGCGGTCGTCGTCGCGGTCATCCTGGTGATGGTTGCGATCGGATTGATGCGCGGCTGACGATACCGCCCGGCCCCCTGGACCGAGAATGTCCATGCTCGGTTGATCCTCTCCTCGCCCTGCCCGAGCGGCGCTACACCAGCTCGCCCGCGCCACATGCTCCTCGCCGACGTCGCCGTTCCTGCACCCCTCGCGCACGCGCTGACCTACGCGGTCCCTGCTGAGCTGGCTGACTCGGTCGTGCCGGGCGTGCGCGTGCTGTGCACCCTGGGGACGCGGAAGATCGCGGCAATCGTCCTGGACGTGCGCGATCGCGAGCCGCCGACGGAGTTCACCCTCAAGCCGATCGTTGCGCTGGTGGAGGCCGAGCCGGTGCTGCCGGCCGAGCTGCTCGCCTTTTTGCGCGAGCTCGCCGACTACTACTACGCGCCGATTGGCGAGGTGCTGCGGCTCGCGCTGCCTGCGGTGGAGCGCGGGGAGATCCAGCGTCTTCGCAAGCAGGGGCAGCTCGAGCTGGGCACGGCGCCGGGGGGCGCGAAGCGCGCGGTGCAGCCGGAAGAGCTGGTGGCGGAGGCGACGTCGCAATCGAGCGAGCCGGGCAAGCTGCGCGGGCAGGCGGCACTGGTGCTCTCGCATCTGCGAGCCATGGGGCCGACGCCGATCGCGCGGCTCGTAGAGTCGTTCTCCAGTGCGCGGGCGGCGACCAAGAAGCTCGCGTCGCTCGGCCTGGTGTCGATCGCGACGCGCGCGAAGGAGCGCGGCTCGATCTTCTCGGCGCCCGCCGAGACGGAAGTGCCGCCCGAGGCGACCCTTGCGCAGGCCGCGGCGGTGCTCGCCATCGAACAAGCCTTCCAGCGCAGCGGTGACGCCAAGGCGGACGCCGAGCGATCACGGGCATTCCTCCTCTTCGGCGTGACCGGCTCCGGCAAGACCGAGGTGTACCTGCGCGCCATTGCGAGCTGCCTCGCCCGCGGGCGCGGCGCATTGGTGCTCGTCCCCGAGATCGCGCTGACCCCGCAGCTGGTCGGGCGTTTCCGATCGCGCTTCGGTGACGACGTCGCGGTCGTACATAGCGGCCTGGCCGAGGCGGATCGCCACCTGATGTGGCAGAAGCTGCGGCGAGGCGAGGTGCGCGTGGCGATCGGCGCGCGCTCGGCGCTCTTCGCGCCAGTGCCCGATCTCGGGCTCGTCGTCGTCGACGAGGAGCACGACGGATCGTTCAAGCAGGAGGAGGGCGTGCGCTATCACGCGCGCGACATGGCCCTGCTCCGCGCCCACCGCGCGCGCGCTGTCGCAGTGCTCGGCTCGGCGACGCCTTCGCTGGAGTCGGTGGAGCTTTCGCGGCGCGGCAAGCTCACCAAGCTCGCCCTGCCGGTGCGCGCCGCCGCGGCTGCCCGCATGCCCGAGGTCATCCTCCTCGATCTGCGCAAGGTCGCGCCCGGACCCAACGGCGACAAGCGCCTGTCCGCACCCCTGGTCAAGGCGCTGGAAGAGACGCTGGCCGCTGGCGAGCAATCCATCGTATTTCTCAATCGTCGCGGCTTCGCCCCGAGCATCGTGTGCACCAGCTGCGGGGCGATCGAGACCTGCCCGTCGTGCAGCGTGTCGCTCACGTTTCATCGAACCCGGCGCGGCGGCGTGGTCCGCTGCCATTACTGCGATTACGAGAGCCCACCCCTCGAGGCCTGCTCGTCCTGCGGCGCTGCCGATCCCACGCTGGAGGGGCTGGGCACCGAAAAGCTCGAGGAGTCGATCCAGGCGGCCTTGCCGACTGCGCGCGTCGCCCGCCTCGATCGCGACGTGGCGAGTGGCACCCAGGTCGAGAAGATCCTGGGCGCCGTGCGCCGGGGTGAGATCGACATCCTGGTCGGGACGCAGATGGTCACCAAGGGGCACGATCTGCCGAAGGTGACGCTGGTCGGAGTCATCAATGCCGACGCGGCGCTGTCGCTCCCCGACTTTCGCGCATCGGAGCGTGGTTTCCAGCTATTGGTCCAGGTCGCCGGCCGCGCCGGCCGCGCCGATCGCCCCGGGCGCGTGCTGGTGCAGACGCGAAAGCCCGAGCACCCTGCCATTCGCTTCGCGCAGAAGCACGACGTCGAGGGCTTCATCGAGGTCGAGCTGGGCGATCGCCGCGAGGTGGGTTATCCACCATTCGCGCGTCTCGCGTTGATTCGCATCGATGCCATCGACGAAAGCGAGGCGCGCAGCGTGGGAGAAAAGCTCGCAGCGGTGGGCCGCGCCGCGTCCGAAGCGCGCGGCGGCAAGGTCGAGATCATCGGTCCGGCACCAGCGCCGATCGAGCGGATCCGCGGTCGCTATCGGTTCCGCATCCTGGTGCGAGCCGCCGAGCGACCCCCGCTGCGCGCCGTGCTCCACGCCATCGATCGGGCGCTCGCCGAGGTGCCGAAGCGCGTGCGCGCGGTGCTCGACGTCGATCCGGTGGCGATGCTTTGAGCGGCCTGAGCGGCTCCTCCCGGTTGTCGGAGACGACCGAGCAGAACGCAGTGTTGCGTGCGCTCGCTGGCGTTCGCGGCGCAGAGGTCTAGAGTCGCGGCCTGCCATGAAGGTCCACGCCTACTCCACGCCCGCCGCCGACCAACCCCTAGCCTCCACCTGGATCGAGCGCCGCGAGATCGGCCCCCGGGACGTCCTCATCGAGATCCTGTACTCCGGCGTCTGCCACTCGGACCTGCACCAGGCCCGCAACGAGTGGGGCAACTCGACGTTTCCGATGGTGCCCGGCCACGAGATCGTCGGGCGCGTGGTGAAGGTCGGCGCGTCGGTCACCAGGCTGAAGGAGGGCGATCTGGCGGGCGTCGGGTGCCTGGTCGACTCGTGCGGCGACTGCCGCCCGTGCCGCGACGGGCACGAGCAGTTCTGCGAGAAGGGCGCCGCCATGACCTACAACGGCACCGAGATGGATCGGAAGACGCCGACCCAGGGCGGCTACTCGACCCACGTCGTGGTCACCGAGCGGTTCGTGCTGAAGGTGCCCGCGAACCTCGATGTGAAGGGTACGGCGCCGCTCCTGTGCGCCGGCATCACGACGTACTCGCCGCTCCGCCAGGCAGGCTGCAAGGCTGGTGATCGCGTGGGCGTGGTGGGCCTCGGCGGCCTCGGTCACATGGCGGTGAAGATCGCTTCGGCCATGGGCGCCGAAGTGACGATGCTGAGCACCTCGCCCTCCAAGGCGGCCGACGCATCGCGTCTCGGCGCCAAGCACTTCGCATCGACGAAGACGAGGCGACCTTCACCAGGCTC
>Ga0105046_10002532_pt1 | contig 28866 bp, 26 predicted proteins | sample MAT03_FD_78385 | JGI IMG/M metagenome (GOLD analysis project Ga0105046, IMG submission 78385) | Freshwater microbial communities from Lake Fryxell liftoff mats and glacier meltwater in Antarctica - MAT-03 (megahit assembly) | ecosystem: Environmental > Aquatic > Freshwater > Ice > Liftoff... | reverse complement strand
CACGAATCGGGGTGAAGAGTCCGGTGTACGTCGCCGGGTTCGAGCGCGGCGTGCGGCCGATCGGACTCTGATCGATATCGATCAGCTTGTCGAGATGCTGCAGCCCGGTGATCCGATCGTGCAGCCCCGGAATCACACGTGCGCGAAAGAAGTGTCGCGACAGCGCGCGCTGCAGGATGTCGCTCACCAGCGTCGACTTGCCCGACCCCGACACGCCCGTCACCGCCACGAACACGCCGAGTGGAATCTCCACGTCGATGCCGCGCAGGTTGTGCTCGCGCGCGTTCTCGATGCGGATGGTGCGACCCGGATCGACCGGCCGACGCACCGCCGGAATCGGCACGCTGCGCTGTCCTGAGAGATACTCCCCCGTCAGCGACCCCTTCGTGTTCCGAATGTCGTCGATCGTCCCTTCCGCGATCAACATCCCGCCGTGTTTCCCCGCCCCCGGACCCATGTCGAGCACATGATCAGCGAGGCGCATCGTCTCTTCGTCATGCTCGACCACGATCACGGTGTTTCCCAGATCGCGCAGCTGCACCAACGTCTTCAACAGACGCTCATTGTCTCGCGAATGCAGGCCGATGCTCGGCTCGTCAAGGATGTAGAGCACCCCGCACAGCTTCGATCCGATCTGCGTCGCCAGCCGAATGCGCTGCGCCTCGCCACCGCTGAGACTCTCAGCGCTGCGATTCATCGTCAGGTACTCCAGCCCCACATCCACGAGGAAGCCGAGCCGCTCGGTGACCTCTTTCAGAATCGGGCCCGCGATCTCGGCGTCCAGACCCTTCGGCTTCCCTGCACCGCGCACCGGCACGCCCTGGAAGAATGCCAGCGACTCGGCCACCGACATCGCCACCACGTCGCCGAGACTTCGCTTCTCGATCGTGACCGCGAGCGACTCCGGCTTGAGCCGGGTACCGCGACACGCCGGACATGGTGTTGCGAGCATGAACGCCTGGAGCTCGACGCGAATCGCGTCGCTGTCGGTTTCGTCGAAGCGGCGCTGAATCGTCGCGAGTATGCCATCCCACTTCAGCAACGGCTTGGCCGCCGCCTTTACGGCACTCTTCGCCGCCACAGTGCCCGCCGATTTCCTGGCTGCGACTTTTCTGGCAGGCTTCTTGAGCACCTCGACGGCCGGCGCAGGCGCCGCCAGCGAGTCCAGACCGTGCAGCAGCGCGTGACGCACATAGAGCGGCAATTCTCCCCAGGGCGTCCGGAGATCGAACTGCAACGCTTCCGCCAGCCCCGGCAGAATCACTTTCCGCAGATAGCCATCCGGTTCGCCCCACGGCAGCACCACCCCTTCAAGCAGCGTCAGCCCCGGATCACCGAGAATCAGCTCCTCGTTCACCATCCGCTTCAGGCCCAGGCCACTGCACGTGGGGCAGGCACCGAACGGTGAGTTGAACGAAAAGTGTCGCGGCTCCATTTCTGGTAGCGAAATGCCACAATGCGGACAGCCGTAGCGTTCGCTGAACATCGCACTCTCGCGCACGCCGCCCGCGATCGAGACCACTTCGACCATCCCATCGGCGAGCTTGAGCCCGGTCTCGATCGAGTCGGCCAGCCGGCCGCGATCGTCCGGCTTGAGGACCAGCCGGTCGACGATCACACTCACATCGTGATTCATGCGGCGATTGAGCTTTGGCGGGTCGGCGAGCTCGATCACCTCGCCGTCGACCCACGCGCGCACGAACCCCTGCTTTCTCGCGGCCTCGAAGAGTTCGCGAAACTCTCCCTTCCGACCGCGCACCAGCGGCGCCAGCACCTCGAGCCGCGTGCCGGCTGCGCCCAACAGCACGACGTCGGTGATCTGGGCCGCACTCTGCCGCTGCACGGCACGACCGCAGTTGGGACAGTGTGGCACACCCGCGCGCGCCCACAGCAATCGGAGATAGTCGTACACCTCCGTCACGGTACCGACGGTGGACCGTGGGTTGTGGCCGGCCGTCTTCTGCTCGATCGAGATCGCCGGGCTCAGCCCCTCGATCGAGTCCACATCCGGCTTCTCCATCAGGCCGAGGAACTGGCGCGCATATGCCGACAGGCTCTCGACGTATCGGCGCTGCCCCTCGGCATAGATGGTATCGAAGGCGAGCGACGACTTCCCCGACCCTGACAGGCCGGTGATGACCGTCAGCTTGTTTCGGGGGATCGTGACATCGATGTTCCGGAGGTTGTGCTCCCGGGCCCCGCGGATAATCAGTGCGTCTTCAGCCATAAGCATGGGAAGGTCGCCGTTCTGAGCGGCGCATTCAACCCAGCCGGTCGGTCGGGACGCAGACCGGGGGTGCCAACGGCGGCGTCACCGGGCGTCTTTCCGTGACCCGCGGCACCGGTCAACCGTCCCTGGGTATCATACAGATCGGACGTGCTGCGGCCCGACATCACCTTGCCACTTGAGCGCAGCGCATGATCGAACTGCAGGGCGTGACCAAGCGATACGGCAGCTTCACCGCGGTCGAGGGGTTGGACCTGACCGTACACGCCGGCGAGGTCTTCGGGTTTCTTGGCGCCAACGGCGCCGGCAAGACAACCACGCTCAAGATGTTGGCCGGGATTCTTCGCGCCGACGCCGGACTGGTTCGGGTGGCGGGGCTCGACATGCGAACGCACGCGGTGGAGGCCAAACGAAATCTGGCCTTCGTGCCCGACCGACCATACGTCTACGACAAACTCACGGGCGTCGAGTTCCTCCGTTTCTCGGCATCGCTCTACGGGTTGCAGTGGAAAGCCGTCGAATTGCGCGCCGCGGAGCTGCTCGAGCTCTTTGAACTGACCTCGTGGCAGCACGAGCTGGTGGAGCAGTACAGCCACGGCATGCGTCAGAAGCTGCTCTTGTCTGCCGCCGTGCTGCATCGCCCCAAGGTGCTGATGGTTGACGAACCACTCGTCGGCCTCGATCCGCGCGGTGCTCGCGTTCTGAAGGACATGCTTCGTGCGTACGCCGGTCGCGGCAATTCCGTCCTGATGTCAACGCACACGCTGGAAACGGTGGAAGGCACCTGCGATCGCATCGGCATCATGAAGCGCGGCAAACTGGTCGCCTGTGGCACCGTGCCCGAACTTCGGACCTGGCTTCGCATGCCTGACGCCCCGCTCGAACAGCTCTTTCTGCACCTGACCGGCGAACCGGCCTCGCGCGACGTTGCTGAGGTCCTGAGTGCCTGAGTTCGCGCCACAGTTCGTGCCTGTGGACGAGCCGACGCCCGCGAGACAATTTCAGGCGGTCACACTCTCGACCCTGCTCAAGCCGCTCTGGCGGCAACGCAAGGTGCAGGGCGCCGTCGGTCCGCTCGGCGTGCTTACTGCGCTGGTCCTGACCTGGACCGGCGGCACGGTGATTGTGCTGCTGGTCCTGAACTACCTGATGGGCGTGGACGCCATCGGCACCGCCATCGCCGGTCGCGTGCTCGCATTTTCGCTGCTCAGCATCGGATCAGTGTTGATTCTCAGCTGCATCGTGACGGCGTTGCCAGCATTTTTTCTTTCGAAGGATCTCGAGCTTCTGGCGGCGGCGCCCATCCCCCCGTCGACATTCTTCACGTCGCGCTTTCTTCAGGTTGTGGTGGAAGGTGGAGCGATCGCAATGCTCCTCGTCGTCCCGCTCCTGGCGGGCTACGGTCTCGCGTTCGGCGGTGGCCTGCTCTGGCCACTGATCGCATTCGCCACCTGGCTTCCGCTCTGGCTCACGGCAACATCGCTCGGCTGCATCGCTGTCTATCTGCTGGTGGCGTTTGTCCCACCCACGCGAGCACAGTTGGCGTTTCGTGTGATTGGTGTCGGCCTCTGCATCGGAGCCGTGTACGTCATGCAGCGCGTGGAGCCGGCGCGACTCACGCAGCTCGGCACCAAGGCGATCGGTGAGATGGTCAAGCTGCTCGATGTCCCGCTCTCACCGTGGTTGCCGACAGAATGGGCGGCACGCGTGCTCAAGAACTGGCTCGATGGCTTCTGGGACCCTCAGCCGCTGGCGTGGCTCTGGCTGCTGGCAGTCGTCGCATTGGCATCGGCGTACGGCAGCTTTCGCCTGCTGTATGCACGCGGGATCTCGGCGGTTCGATCGTCCGGTCGCAACGACCATCCGCCGTCGCTCGTCACGCGGCCGTTGCATCTCCTGCTCGCACCGCTGTCGCCTGCGCGGCGCGAACTGCTGCTCAAGGAACTGCGACTCCTCGGTCGAGATGCCGCACTCTGGTCACAGTTCGTGCTGCTGATTCCCCTCGTGCTCGTGTACGTGGTAGGCGTGAGCGTGCTCCCCACCGGCGGGGGCGCGATGCCGCAACTCGTCACCAGCATTCTGCCGGTGGTCAACGTCGGACTCGCGGGGATGGTGCTGGCCGCGGTGACGTCGCGACTGGTACTTCCGACGATTGCCGCCGAGGGGTCGATGTGGTGGCTGCTGCGGGCCGCGCCGGTGCGTGTGCGCGACATCATCTTCGCGAAGTACTGGGCCGCCACCGGACCGCTGGCTCTCATCGCAATCGGAATCGTTGGACTCACTTCGCTGTTGCTCGGAACCGCGCCGATCGTGATGGCGCTGTCGATGATCTCGGTGGCAGCGCTGATGTTCGCGCAGGCGGCCTTGGCGCTCTTCATCGGCTCCATCGAACCGCGCTTCGACGCTGAAACGGCGGTCAACCAGACTGTCACGTGGCAGGGAATTGTGTTCCTGCTGGCTGCCGGTGTGCTGACGATGGTGATGGCGCTGAGCATGGCGCCTGCGATGTACTGGTACGCACGCAGCGTTGCCTATCACGAGCCGCTGGAGTGGTGGCGCTTTCTGCGCGGCGTAAGCGTTGGCATCGTGCTTTGTATCGGGCTCACTTTCTACTGGCTGATACGGGCGGAGAAGCGCGTGGCAGCGCTGGATGGGTAGACGGGTATTGCGCTTTTCGTCCATTCCTCCCGTCGTCCATTCGACGAGCACGCACCGATCAGCAGAGCTCTCGCGATCTAACGTCGCAATTCGTGCAGGAGATGCTGGAGCTCGGGCAGCAGCACTTTCGTCAACGCCAGTTCCACGGCCGCTTTGGATCCGGGCAGCGAGACGATCAACTTCCCGTTCACGCTGCCGGCCAGCGCACGCGTGAGTATCGCCGCAGTGCCGATCTGTTCCTGATACGAGATGAAGCGGAACAGTTCGCCGAAGCCCGGTAGCTCCTTCTCCAACAGCGGTCGAACCGCTTCGACCGTTCGATCTTTGGCTCCAAGCCCCGTGCCGCCACACAACACGACTGCGTCGACGTCTGCGCGCGCGATCAGGTCGCTCACCAATGCGCGCGTCTGCACTTCGTCATTCGGCACCAACGCGAAGAAGGTCACGATGTGGCCTGCGTCGGAGAGCAAACTTTTCGCGAGCGGCCCTGACTCGTCTGTGGCCAGCGTCCGCTTGTCGCTTACGACGACCACGGCAACTTGAGCAGCCGGTCTGGATGCGCCTGCGGTGCGATGCTCGACGGTACCGACGGGGAGAGTCATGTTGCAAGCTAGGGCAGAGTTGTGACTCAGAACAGCAGCGCGGCCTGCAGCGCGTGCTGCTCAAAACACCGCATGCTCGCCGCGTTCCGGCGCCGCAGCGCCTCGCACCAGTGACTCGTACAGCCCAAACAGCGTCTCTGTCCCCGTCGATGGTGTTGCATCCGCGTCATAACGACCGGTCTGCGGATCGAGCACCAGCATCGACTCCGTCGCGTAGTACCGCCCGATCCGGGCCAACTCTGCCTTCGCCGCGAACGGCGGCACCACCCGGCCGATCGCGCCGAGTACCGCGACGATGACGTCGAGGAGTGCCACAGGCACCCGCTTGAATTGCGCCGGTTTGCCGAGCAGGTGAAACAGAAACTCTCCCTGCTGGCGAGGCGTGATTGCGGCGCCCGGGCCCCCGATCGGCAACACCCGATTCTGGCGCTGCTCGTCGTCCAGGCAGTCCACCAGGAACTCGGCGAGATCGTCGTCGCTGATCGGCTTGCACGCCGTCAACGTTCCATCGCCAAACACCAGAAACGGCTTCCCCTGTTTCACACGCTGAATCTGGCCGGAGAGCGACTTGAAGAACGCGGTGGGCCGCACGATGGAGTACGTGACGCCCGACTCGATCAGCACCTGCTCGAAGGCGAGCTTGGCGTGCTGAAAGGCCAGCAACGGCTTCTGCACACAGATCGCCGAGAGCAGCACGACCTGAGTCACGCCCGCAGTCTGGGCTGCAGCAAGGGCGTCCACGTGCGCACGATGGTCGATGGCCCATGCGTCCTTCGGCGCACCGGTTCGCGACGCCAGACACGATACGAGGGCATCGAATCGTTCGCCGCGAAATCCATCGCGCGTGAGCGATGCCGGACTGCGGACATCTCCGACCCGCAGCTCCGCTCCCGCCGCGAGCGGCATCACCGTCGCTTGGGACGCGCCCGTCTCGCGCGCCGCGCGCACAAAACACACCACGTCGTGTCCCCGGCTCACCAGGGCGGTGACCGTGGCGCGCCCGATGGTACCCGTGGCACCAAGAACGAATACACGCCGTCTTCGCGGTGACAAGCGTGCGGACAGCGCAGAATCAGCGGAAGAATCGGCGATCATGTTCTGGTGCAGGTTCGCTGTGGAATGGCTCGAAGATCCACCCACGCTCCAACACTATGCCGCAAGCGTGTGCCCACACCCGCTGCAGAAGTGCGCGCCGGCTGCCGTGACTGCCGTGCCGCACTGCTCACACTTGCCGGGCAGAAAGGCACCGCATTCGGAACAGAACAGCGCATCCGGTTCCGGGCGCAGACCATGCGTGGTACAGAGCGTGCTCCCCGGCCGGTACTTCTTCACGAGTCGCTCAGCCATGTCGGGTGATGCCCCCACTGGCACGCGTCCCGTCATCGCGTCCTGCTCACGCAGCTCGACCAGCGCCTGCGCGGTGTACCGCGACTTCATGCCGTCGTAATCGTCTTCCGACAGCTTGCCGGTGGCGCGGTCGAATTCGATCTCGCGCAACGCTTCGATCGCCGACCCGGGCACCGGTTCATCATCGATCTCCAGCTTCGGTGCGCTGCGATGCGCGGGAAGAATCTCCGTCGGCACTTCGTCGCCGAACATCGGAGACAACACAATCGCCAAGGCGATCAGCGCCAGTGCTATGCCGACGATGAACGGTGCGCTGCTGCTCGTCAGAAGTTCCGTCACCGGTCAGGCTCCCCACGCACCGCCGCCTGCAAGCGACGCATCTCGTCGTCGGTGGCCGCCGGCATTCCACCGCTGATCGGCAGCACCGACTTCGATGCAAGCGCAGGAACCGCTGATTCAGTCTCGCGGCGCCAGCGGCGCAGCAGCGCGACCAGCATCGTTGCCCCGATTCCGAGCGTCACGAACGGCACCGCGTACCCCGCGATGTTGAATCCCTCTTTGACCGGCGCCATCAGAACGCGCTCACCGTAGACGGTAGTGAACGCAGCGATGATCTCGTCCGCGCTGTACCCACCATCGACGAGACGCACCACATCGGAGTGCATTGCGGGGCTGATCCCGCACGCAAAGTCCGTGGTTCGACAGGTGAACACATCAAGCTTGCACGGGCAGGCGCACTTGAGCCCCCGTTCGAGCTCATCGCGCTCCAGCTGCGCCACCAGCGGCTTTGCGTTCGCCTTCTTCGGCAGGGACACCGCCTTGTACGCCGTCTGGGGCATCTCGATGTTGGCGGCACCTTGCTGGACAGCGTTCGCCTCCTGCGCGGCCAATCGCGGCACGAGCATCGCACCAGCAACACACCCCCCTCCGGCGCGGAGAAAGCGTCGGCGATTCATGACTCCAGTCTGCATCAGGCGCCTGCGCCGACTGTCGTGGGAATCTCCGATCCCGGCGTGAGCATGGTCACGTAGCCGCCCTGGCGCTTCTTCTCCGCCTGCGGCCACATCACGATCAATCCGCCGATGGCCATCACCATGCCGCCGTACCAGACCCACCACACCAGCGGGTTGAAGCTCAGCCGCATCTCTGCCTGATCGGGCCCGATCATTCCACTGAATACCATGTATACGTCCTGCATCGTCGTCTCGTACAACCCGACTTCGGTGCTCGGCTCAAAGGTCGGCTGATCGTTGCTGTCCACATGCTGCCGCTTTTCGCTGGACAGCACGGGCATCGGCTTACCGTCGCGCGTCACTGCCAGCCCAACCGCCGTCACATATCGATTCAAACGCTTGTACTCGCTCACGCCCTGGCTGGTGAACGTCCACGCATGCCCGAATGGATCGGTGGCCTTGAACACCTCGCCCGTCTTGAGCGACACATCGAACTCTTTCTTGAACGCAAAACCGGCGAACGCCGCGAAGATCATCGCCACGCCGAGGTGGACGATGTACCCACCGTACCGACGCCGGTTGTTCCCGATCAACCGCAGCGACGCCACCACGACATTTTCGGCGTACATGCGCATCCGCGCCGCGGTCCCCTTGTAGAACTCCTGCGAGATCGTGCCCACCACAAACCCGACGAGGATGTACGCGATGATCGGGTAGAAGGCGCGCATCCCGAGCACCATCAACACCGTACCAGTGGTGAGACCCGCGAGCACCGGAAAGACGAACTGTCGGCGGACGTTCGCCACGCTGGCCCGACGCCAGGCGATCAGTGGACCGATACCGGTGAGCGCCAGCAATCCAAGACCCAGCGGCACATTCACCGAATTGAAGAACGGGGGGCCAACAGTGATTTTCGTCCCGCGAACCGCCTCGCTGATGATCGGAAACAGCGTGCCCCACAGCACGCTGAAGGCGATTCCCACCAGCACGAGGTTGTTGTAGAGGAACGCCGCCTCGCGACTGATCATGCTCTCCAGCTGCGCCTTCGCTTCCATGTCCTTCAATCGCGTCATCACGAGCACCGTCGTGACGACGAAGATCAGAATCAGGAACGTCGAGAAATAGTTGCCGATCGGGCTCTGCGCGAAGCTGTGCACGCTCTCGATCACGCCACTCCGCGTCAGGAAGGTGCCGAGGATACTCAACAGAAACGCGGCAATCACCAACGTCACGTTCCACTTGCGCAACATGCCGCGCTTTTCCTGAATCATGATCGAATGCAGGAACGCTGTCTGGCAGAGCCACGACGTCAGGGGCGCATTCTCAACCGGATCCCACGCCCAGTAACCGCCCCATCCCAGCTCGACGTACGCCCACCACATGCCGAGCACGAGGCCGATCGTGAGAAAGAACCAGCTGATCAGGCTCCAGCGCCGGATCGCCGCCAGCCAGTCGGTGTCCAGCCGGCGTGTCACCAGTGCGCCGATGGCAAACGCAAAGGGAATCGACGTGCCAACCCACCCGAGGTAGAGCATCGGCGGGTGAATCGCCATTCCCGGATTCTGCAGCTGCGGATTCATCCCGCGACCATCGGGCGGCACCCACTCCAGCCGATCGTACGGGTTCGCGGCGAAGATGATCGTTCCGATGAAGAAGATCAGAATCACGCCGAGCGTGCCGGTGACCCATGGCATCAGCTCGCGATTCTTTGCGCGGTTGGAGAACACCGCGACGGCGCTGAAGCCTGCGAGGATGAGCGCCCAGAAGAGCATCGATCCCGACTGGCCAGCCCAGAACGCGCTGAACAGATACACCTTGGGCAGGTTCGCGCTGGTGTAACTGGCGACGAACTTCAGCGAGAAATCGTGTGTGAACAAAGCAGTCCACAACCCGATGCTCGCCATCACCACGAAAAAGAGCGTGGCGTAGGTCGCCCGCTGGCCGCTCAACACCAACTCACCGCGGCGGGTCGCACCACCCGCATAGCTGACTGTCATCATCCAGATCGCCATCAACAGCGAGACCCAGAGAGACAACTCTCCGAGAAGAATCACGTCTGCGGAGCCTCGACAGCGCCCTTCGGGACGCCTGCCGGGTGTTCACCCGGAGCCCCAGCCTTGGCGCCAGGCGGTCCCGGTGCGTTCTCATAGCGCGAGGCGCACTTGGCGAGCAACACCGTGGCCTGAAAGGTATTTCCGTCATCCAGCTTGCCTTCCACCACCACGTCAACGCTGTCGGTGAAGGTGTCTGGAATGATCCCCTTGTACACCACCGTGAAGCGCGCATCGCTGGTGGGCATCGTGTCACGCATCACGAATCGCACCTCCTTGTTGCCGGCGGATTTCACGATCGTGCCGGGCACCACGCGACCGCCGACCTTCATTCCGTTCTTGCGGAAGGAGTCATCAGCTTTCAACCGCTCCGCCAGCTCATGCGGCGTGACATAAAACTGGGCCGTGGCGGCCGTGCTCTTGGCGGCGAGAAAGCTCGCCGTGCCGAGAATCACCAGACCGCCGAGCAAAAACTTGGACCGCGTATTCATGATGGCAACCGTGCAAAGAAGGAAAGCCTCTGCGAACTCGCACTGATGGCTCCGGCACATCGTCCCAACATCCTACTGATCTCGTAACGCTGCGTACCGCCGTACTCGTGCCATGATGGACTCCAGCTCCGCTTCGGCGCGCGATCGCTCGTCGGTCGTCATTGTGGACGGGATGGCGTTCAACCCACGCACCCGTTCCAGCATCTCGTCGATGAGCGCTCGAAGGACCAGGTTCGCCCTGCGATCGCTGGCCAGTTCCGGTGTCGAGATGACCGTGCTCCCGTTCGAGGTCGTCTACCTGGGCGGAGCGGTCGGAGTTCCGCCCTCAGCGAAAGAATATACCCCTGATCCGCTCCGCGGCGAGCCGCGAAAACCCGCCTACGTTGTTTACCCACGATGGCCAGTGTCCCGGGCCCAGCCAAGCGCCGCCCGCACGGCCCGCTGCCACCCGAGGTACGCCGCCTGCGCATCGGCCGCTCCGGCACCCGGCATCACGACCGACACCCGCTGCGCCTGCCGGAATTCGCTGGCGGACGTCCACACCCCCGTGTGCAGCCCCGCCAGTCCAGCCGCGCCCAGCGCCGTCGTCTCGACCATCGCCGGCTTCTCCACCGGCACCCCGAGCACATCGGCCTGGAACTGCAGCAGCCACCCGTTGTTGGCCGCCCCGCCGTCCACGCGCAGGGCATCCAGCACCACGCCGCTCTGGGCCTGCATCGAGGTCATTACATCCGCGGTGCCGAAGGCCATCGCCTCCAACGCCGCGCGGACGATGTGCGCACGCGTGGTGCCGCGGGTCAGGCCCACCAGCGTGCCGCGGGCCTCGGCCTCCCAGTGCGGGGCACCCAGCCCGGTGAGCGCGGGAACGAAGTACACGCCGTCGTTCGACGCCAAGCCACTCGCCAGCGCCTCCGTCTCGGCCGCCGTCGCGATCAGGCCCAGGCCGTCGCGAATCCACTGCACCGCTGCGCCGGCAATGAAGATTGCCGCCTCCAGCGCGTAACAAGGCCCGCCGGACGCGTCGCAGGCAATCGTCGTGAGTAGGCCATCCCCCGCCTTCGGACGCGTGGCACCAGTGTTCATCAGCATGAACGCGCCGGTGCCGTAGGTGTTCTTCGCTTCGCCCGCGGACACGCACCCCTGCCCGAACAACGCCGCCTGCTGATCGCCCGCGACGCCGGCAATCGGCAGCGCGAGACCGAGGTGGCGCGCGTGAGCCACACCGAAGTCGCCGCGCGAGGTGCGTACTTCCGGCAACATCACTCGCGGAACACCAAACAGCGTGCACAGCGATTCACTCCAGTCGCGCGCATCGATGTCGTACAACATCGTGCGGCTGGCATTGGTGGGATCGGTTGCGTGCACCGCACCATCCGTGAGGTTCCAGATCAGCCATGAATCCACGGTACCGGCCAGCAGTTCACCGTTCAGTGCCCGCTTCATCAGACCACCATTGCTGCGCAGAATCCACTCGATCTTGGTGGCACTGAAGTAGGCGTCGAGGACGAGACCAGTGCGGGCCGCGATCTCTTCGCGCGACTCCGCCAATGCGACGCACCGGTCCGCAGTGCGCCGATCCTGCCACACGATTGCACGATGCACCGGCACGCCGGTGGCTCGGTCCCACACCACCACCGTCTCCCGTTGATTCGTGATGCCGATGCACTCCGGCACCACCGCGGTCATCGCGAGCGCTTCACGCGCGGCGTCCAGCGTGGCGCGCAGCAGATCAGCCGGTTCGTGTTCCACCCAGCCGGGTTGGGGGAAGTGCTGCGCAAATTCGCGATAGCCTCGCCCCAGCACACGACCATCCGCCGCAATCACCAGCGCCGTGGACCCTGTGGTACCCTGATCGAGAGCGAGAACGGAGCGCATCAGTCTGAGAAGTGATAGGGTGGAAAAAACACGCCGCGGTCGGTGACGATCGCGGTCACAAGCGAGGACGGCGTCGTATCGAATGCGGGGTTGTGTACCGCAACGCCACTCGGCGTCGTGGCCACGCCACCCATCAAGCGTACTTCGTCGGCGCTGCGCATCTCGATCGGAATCGCGTCGCCATCAGGGGTGTTCGGATCGAGCGTCGTGTGCGGCGCCAGCACATAGAATGGTATGCCGTGGTGCCGCGCCAGCACCGCCACGCCGTAGGTACCGATCTTGTTGGCCACGTCGCCGTTGGCCGCAATGCGATCAGCGCCCACGAGCACCGCATCGATCTGCCCTCCGCGCATCACACTCGCCACCATTCCATCGGTCAGTACGGTGACGGGCACGCCAGCGCGATCGAGTTCCCACGCCGTCAGTCGCGCGCCCTGCAACAGCGGGCGCGTTTCATCGGCGAAGACACGGACCACATCACCGCGTTGGTGCATCGTGTAGATCGGGGCCAGCGCCGTTCCGATACCCGCCGTCGCCAGCGCCCCGGCATTGCAATGCGTGAGCACCGTCATTCCTGCGCGCAAGAGCGTCGCACCGTGCACACCGATCTGCGCGCACATCGCGACGTCCTGCCGGAGAATTGCGATCGCTTCGCTGTGCATCGCCGTCGCGCGCACCGCCGGCGCCGCACCGCCCACCCCACCGGCAGCAAACACCCGATCCACCGCCCACGACAGGTTCACCGCCGTCGGCCTCGCGCTGCGCAATGCGTCTGCCGCGGCGGCAATCGTGGCATCGAAGGTCGCCGCGTTCCCGAGTGCGGCGCGCACCGCCAGCACCGCAAGACCGATGGCGCCAGCAACGCCGATCGCCGGCGCGCCCCGGACCCGCAGACCCTGAATCGCTTCCACCATCTCCGGCAACCCGGTCAGCGTCAGCTCGACCAGCGCGCCCGGCAACCGCGTCTGATCGATGATCCGCAGCGCCGATTCGTCGTCGGAGAACGACACCGCCGATAGCGGCGGCGGCGTCATCGTCGCACCATTGGCTAGCGACACTGCGGAAAGCCAAGATCCGGTCCGGCAATCGCCGGTTTGTCACGTCGCATCGCCACCGCCATCATGATGTCGTGAATGAACCGTCCCACGCGCGCCGAGTGCTCGTACTCGATGTACTGCGGTTCATCGGTGAGCTGATGGTAGTCCTGTGCGTAGCCGAGTGAAAAGTACGTGACCGGAATGTCCTTCAACACGTAGTTGACCTGATCGCTGCGACAGAAGCGATTGAGCGGGTTCGCCGTCACGTCCCAACTCTTGTCGATCGCCATCGTTTCGGCGCGTGTCGCGTTCACCGAGTCGATGATGTCGCCGAACTCTCGCGACAGGCGTCTCGCACCCAGCGTCTGGATCGAGGTCGGCCCGCCGAACTTCACCTGCTCCACACGGCCCTTGCCGAGCATGTCCATGTTGTGCGCGGCAACGATCGAGGTCAGCGGAACCGTGGGGTGATCCACGAACCAGCGCGACCCCAGCAGCCCCGCCTCCTCACCCTGATGCGACACAAAAATGATCGAGCGGGCCGGCTTCTCGGCGGCAAACTGCTCAGCGATTTCGAGCAGAACCACCGTCCCCGATCCATCGTCGTCGGCGCCATTCATGATCGAATCCCGACGCGGCGGACGGATCTTGCGCGCGGCGGTGATGAGCGAATCGATCCGGCGCTGCTGCTCCGCCGTTGGAATGCACGCCGGATCGTTGTTCCCCTGTCGGCGCGTCACGGTGTTGACGGCGCGCAACGAGTCGTGATCCACCGCAACCTGGCTGATGCCGACGTGATCGTTGTGCGCGCCGACGAGTACATACTCCGCCGCGCGCGACGGGTCAGAACCGGGAAGCACCGCCACGACATTCCGGGCGGGGGCGTCAGAGGGTCGCCACGCGTGGGTCCACATCGCGGAGACTGGCGCGCCGGCTGCGCCCACTGACAACTGGTCGGCGGGAGCGCCAAAGAGCTGCGCCGCGGCGCCCTGCGAGATCATCGCGGCACCAACGCCGTCGGTGACGGGAGCCGGACGCATCGCGGCCCTCGCGCTGAACGCGGCGGCGATGGTCGCCGGTGCAAGCGAATCAAGCCCGACGATCAGGACACCCACCGCTCCAGCCGCCTGTGCACGGGTGTCACGAATACCGCCGCTCCCAACAACACGACGAACCGGCCCACCCTGCGCCGCTTCGGCTTCGACAGAAGCGCGCGCGCCAAACTTGTTCGGCACTGCATCGCAAGTCAGGAACGTGGCAGGGGCGCGCGTCGCGGCACCGATCACCTGTGCACCCGCGGCGGCGCGAAACACCGCCACCTTCCCACGCACCATCGACGCATCGAGCACGACACTCGTGTCACCCCACCGGCCCGCGAACACCGTCGGCACATCGGTGAACGCCGCCGCCGATGCGATCCGGCCTGCAGCCGATGGCGCCATTGGAATCCAGTCACGGGTCGTGCGCAGCGCCTGCGACCGGACACTCAACCGCGATGCGGCGCTGTCGAAACCCACCGGTCCCCACGGCAGCGTCTGAAAAAAAGTGCCGCTGTCACCGGCGGGCCTGAGCCCGAGCCGCCTGAATTCCCGGGCGATGTAATCAGTGCCCTTGGTATTGCCGATCGACCCGATCAGGCGGCCCTGCATCGAATCATCAGCAAATTGATACAATCGGGTCCGAAGATCGTTTGCCGTGATCGTCGACGTCGTCGGGCGCGGCGTCCAGGTGCGCGGACCTTCGTCGGGCCAGACCGTCGGCGCCGCAGCGGAGCGCGCTCCTCCGGCGGGGCGACGCGACGATTGGGCAAACGCCGGTGACGACGGCAGCGCGAGACTCACGACCAGGGCAATGGCGAGTGCGCGAACGTGCAGTGCGGAGCGAGTCATCGGGCGAGAGCAGGAGTGCGACACACCATCGACGTCGGTGCAACACCCGTCGGGGGAGCCGCCAACATGCGGCCAGACACGCTCGAGGGTCACGCCAACCGGAATGCCGCAAAACCTATCACACTGCGTATTGCGAGGATTTCCAGCGCCGCCAGCCGGGATGTTCCGACCGGCGAGTGCACTGCGAGGTTCGATTACAGGGCACTACGGGATCGCCGCCGGGTGCGAGATCTTGAACACGAAGGTCTGCTCCACCGACTGCGAGACCCGCTTCTCCCCGATGGACGCCGGTCGGAAGCGCATCCGGGGCAGCGCCTGTCGCACCGCCTCGGCAAAGCCCTGCACCTTCGCCTCGATCACACCGAACGTCTGCGGATCGGCGTGACCGGTGGAATCAACCACGAATCGCACCCGGGCCTCCCCCTCGACTTCCCGCTTCAGGAGCGAATCGGGGTAGATCGGCCCCTCACTGTTCGGGTCACGAGCGGCTGTCTGGTCGACCTCGATCTCCGAGAACACCCCGTCGGGGTTCGTCGGCGGCGCTTCCACGGGCGAGTTCACCGCCACCTCCACTGCTGCGTCCATCGACGGCTCTGCGGTCGCCGGCGCAGCCCGTCGCGGTCCCGACTCCGCCAGCGCCTGGGTGCCGAGGAGTCCGATGTAGCTGATGTGCTCCTGCTGGGGCCGCGATGCCGGCTGCATGAGGGGGTACAGGAACCGCGTCGCGACCATCAAATCGTTCGCGGCGCTTGGGTGATTCGGCGGCGGGATGTAAATCGCCAACCATGTTGCCATCACGTGCGACATCAGGCTCAGCCCAGCGCTACCAACCCAGAGGAGCGCCTGCACTCCGGACGCAGGCGCCGACATCGCTCGCGTGACACGCCGAACCGCGAGGCGCCGATGCACATTTACGTGGCGAGCCGTCACTCTCAGCGGCATCGGGCACCTCCCCCGAAAGGCCTGTCGAACCGCACTCCCCGCCCACACGCAGCGGCAACCGTCGCGCTCCAGTATTGCACCAAGCCCGGACGAGGGCCAGTGTGTCCCGGCCGCACATCCGAGCCGACCAACCAGTGCGCCAGCGGATCGAGCCCCGAATGGTAGGTTTCGTGAGTTCCTGACTGACCCTTCTCTCGATTTTTCTCTCCCGTCATGTCATTCGATCTCCTTCTCTACACGGTCTCCGACCGGATCGCGACCATCACGATCAACCGGCCCGACAAGCTCAACGCGTTGAGCGCCGCAGTGATTCACGAGCTTGGCGTTGCGATCGATCTGGCGAACGGCGACCCGGATGTGGGTGGGATCATCCTGACCGGAGCTGGTCGCGCGTTTGTCGCCGGCGCTGACATCAGCGAACTCGCTGGCCAGACTCCGCTGCAGGGAGTGGCCCGGGCGCGCGCCGGACAGCGGGTCTTCGACCGGTTCGAACGGAGCCCCAAGCCTGTCATCGCAGCCGTCAACGGCTTCGCGCTCGGCGGCGGCTGCGAATTGGCGATGGCCTGCCATCTGCGGATCGCCGGCGAGTCTGCAAAGTTCGGCCAGCCCGAAGTGAAACTCGGCATCATTCCCGGCTACGGCGGTACGCAGCGGTTGCCACGCCTGGTTGGGACGGGTCGAGCACTGCAGCTGCTGATGACGGCCGAGATCATCGATGCCACGGAGGCGGTTCGTATCGGTCTCGCCAACCTCGTCGTACCCAGCGCCGAGCTGCTGCCAAGAACGATCGCGATGCTGAGCACGATGCTGGCGAACGGTCCGTTGGCCATCAGCGCGTGCATCGACGCGGTGGTGCGCGGTCAGGATATGTCGCTGTCCGATGCCCTGGCCTACGAGGCCTCCCACTTTGGTACGCTGTCGGCGACCAGCGACAAGCACGAAGGGATGCAGGCCTTTCTCGCGAAGCGCCCACCCGTCTTCCGCGGCGAGTGACCTCTGGAGCGGTGGTGACGCCTGCACCCGTACCGCGCCCGCAGGCAGGTGCGGTGCGCGTTGCGGAGTTGACGCTCACCAGTTTTCGCAACTACGCACGGGCGACGCTGAGGCTGCCGGCAGCGGGCGTCGCACTGCTCGGCAACAACGGCCACGGCAAGACGAACCTTCTCGAAGCGATCTACTACCTCGGCCTCTTTCGGAGTGCGCGAGGGGCGCGCGACAAGGATCTCGTTCGCTTTGGCGATGAGGGGTTTCACATCGCCGCGCAGCTGGACGGTTCGCCGCGCGGTGCACTGCGCGTGGCGGCAGGCTTCGAACTCGCGACACAGAAGAAGCGTGTGACAATCGACGGTGTCGACGCCACCCGGCTCAGCGATGCCATCGGTGCGGCGCCGGCGGTTCTCTTCTCCCCCGGCGATGTAGCGCTGGTCCGCGGCGCGCCCACCGAACGGCGTCGCTTTCTCGATGTCATGCTATCGCTGGCCGACCGGCACTACCTCGCCGCGCTGCAGCGCTATCGCCATGCGCTTGCGCAGCGCAACGCAGCCCTGCGCACACTCGGCGGTCAGGCACGAAGCGGCCCGGCGCTGGACGCGGCAGAAGCGTTTGAACCGGCGCTGGCCGAGGCGGGGGCCACGATGCTCGTCGCACGGCATGCGTGGGCAACGATCTCGGCCCCGGTCTACGCAGCGCTGCTCGATGCAATCGGCGAACGCACGCGTGTATCGCTGACGCTCAAGCGCGCCGGTGCTGCACACGCAGGTGTCGAGGCGCTGCGCAGCTGGTTGCTGGCGACGTACGAGGCGCAGCGTTCGGACGATGCGCGGCGTGGCACCACGCACTCCGGCCCGCATCGCGATGAGCTGCAGCTGCTCCTCGATGGACGCGACTTACGCAGCTTCGGCAGTAACGGGCAACAGCGGAGCGCCGCCATCGCACTGCGCATGCTGGAGGCGCAAACGCTGCTCACGTCGCTGGGCATCGCCCCGCTGTTGCTTCTCGACGACCCGTTTGCGGAGCTGGACGCCGAGCGGAGCGCGAGCATCCTGTCACTGCTGCGCGACGGTGGTCACGGGCAGGTCGTGCTCGCCGTGCCGCGCATCGAGGACATCCCCCGGGCGTTGACCGGACTTCCAACCGTGCGCGTCGAACATGGTACGCTGGCGGTGGACGAGTGAGCGACTCGAGGAAAAAGCGTAGCGAGCCGACATCGATCGGCGACGTGCTGGCGTCGCTGCTCGCACAAAAGGGCATGTCTGCCCGCATTGCGCAGGTCGGCGCGATGGACGAGTGGCCCACTGTGGTCGGGGCGCAGATCGCGGCGGTCACGCAGCCCATTTCCATGACCGCCGACGGCGTGCTCTGGGTACGCGTGTCCACCGCGGCCTGGATGAACGAATTGAGCCTGCTCGCACCAACGCTGATTCAACGACTGAACACAAACCCCGATCGCGGACCGGTCACGCAGCTGCGATTCAGGCTCGGACGCGCCGCGCCCTAGCGCGCAGGCTCGGAATCAAAGATGCGGATCTGGGTCCACATCCCGTTGCACTCCTGCTTGAACCGCTCGTGAAGCGGGTGCCCCTGATACGCCACTTCGCCGGCGGCGTCATCGAGCACCAGCACGAGGGCGTACGAATAGCTCCGTTCGATCACGGGCCGATCGGTGGCAGCGGGAACACCCACGTACCCGTGGCGCACACTTGGGATTGTACACAGCGTAGCCAGCCACTCGGCGAAACGCCCGCGTTCGGCGTCTGAAAGATCGGTGCGAAGCCAGAAGTACACGGCGTGAACAAACATGGTGCGTCTCGATGATGAGTGAGCAATTGCACTGGCACGCGCAGTGGCTGTCGTGGCGAGCGTGTCGCATCGCATAACGTACTTGTCCAACCGTTGCTTGCGCACGTGGTTGCGGCCGCGAACCATTTCGAGACGGCCGTGTATGGCGCGCTATTCGATCGCTCCGAGTGGACTGACGGCGTCACGTACCTTGTGAATCAGGAGATGGTCATGCTGAGTTTCGCCCCTCTCTCCGCCTCGATGCCGCCGATGGACTCGTGGATCAGGCCATGAAAGCGATGAACGACCCCGCGCAAGGCGTCTTGTCTGCCATGGTGGAGAAGTTCCGCGCCAGCCGTCTGAACGCGTCAATTCGCGGATCGCGGCCAGCACCGCCAATCTGCCGATTACCGGCGATCAGCGGAGGCCGCCCCTGCGTGCGTTCACACCAACGTTGGTCTTCCTCCGACGATGAACGTGACCATTGGAGGTCGGGAGTAAATTTTGTGTGCGCAGAGGAACAGAAGTTGAGCTGCGCGACGCAGATCAGCTGGACGCGGAAGGGCGGACGCGGAACAGCTGGACGCAGAAGGGCGGACGGCAGAACAGAGGAATGACAGGCTTTCTCAACGCTCCGTCAGGTTCAGTGTTGAACGTTCGATCGTCTTTTCTGGGGAACAGCTCGCCCACTGTCGCTCCGTTTCCAAGGCACTTTACCAAATCACTTACGATCTAAAAAACCACACGGTAGGTGTTTTCTGGCGAGCTGTTCTGCGTCCAGCCGTTCTGCGTCCGCCGTTCTGCGTCCAGCCGTTCTGCGTCCAGCCGTTCTGCGTCCAGCCATTCTGCGTCCAACCGTTCTGCGTCGAGCTTTACCGCCTGAGCCGTTCCGCTCTCGCGCACGACACTGTTTATCGAGCTGATCCACAACTTGCCGCGTCGAGCCAGCCCGTCGCGCACGGGAGAACACAAACGGGACGTGGTGTCGATTGGGCAGATAAGTGCGGGCCCAACGACACCGAGCCTCAGCGCGGCCGTGAACCAACGCGACACCATCTCACCATAATCGACCCGCACAGCGGCTGAACGTGACAGTCGGTGAAATCAACTAAAACGTTGTAAATCAACGACTTACACATACAGACATCGGTTGCATCGAGACGTCTCACTGACTAGCTTGCAGAAGCTATCGACCACCATTCCGTTCGGAATTTCTACGGTCGGGCGTCAGACCCGCAGCGAAGGGAGCAGCATGGCAGACGTGAACGAGAGTCGTGGCGAGTACGGTGGCGATGACATTCAGGCGCTCGAGGGCCTCGAAGCCGTTCGAAAGCGACCGGGCATGTACATCGGCTCCACCGGATCGCGCGGGCTGCACCACCTCGTGTATGAGGTTGTCGACAACTCGGTCGATGAAGCGCTCGCCGGCTACGCCACCCTCGTTGGCGTCACGATTCATCGCGACGATTCCATCACCGTCGTGGACAACGGCCGCGGAATCCCGGTACAGATCAACACCAAGGCTGGCATTCCTGCCGTCGAGCTGGCGCTCACCGTGCTCCACGCCGGCGGCAAGTTCGACAAGAACAGCTACAAGGTCTCCGGCGGCCTCCACGGCGTCGGTGTCAGCTGCGTCAACGCGCTCTCCGAGTCGCTCAAGGTCTGGGTCAAGCGCGACGGCAAGGAACACTACATCGACTTCTCGCGCGGCAAGACCATCACCAAGCTGCGCGAATTGCGCGACGTGCCGAAGAAGGAGACGGGCACCACGGTGTGGTTCAAGCCTGATGCCGAGATCTTCACCGAGCTGCGGTTCGACTATTCGATCCTCGCCGGCCGCATGCGGGAGCTCTCGTACCTCAACAAGGGCGTCACCATCACGCTCGCCGACGAACGCGAGGACGAGCAGAAGAATGACACCTTCCTCGCCGTCAACGGTCTGCGTGAGATGGTCGAGTTCCTCAACAACCAGCGCAAGGCGCTGCACTCGGAGGTCATCTACATCGACACCGAGCGCGATGAGGTCGCGATCGAGCTCGCGATGCAGTACAACGACGGCTACGCCGACACCACCTTCTCGTTCGTCAACAACATCAACACCCACGAGGGCGGCACGCACCTCACCGGCTTCAAGAGTGCGCTGACCTCGGTCGTCAACAAGTACATCGAGCGCTCCAGCCTGTCCAAGAAGGACAAGGACGGCATCAAGCTCACCGGCGACGACGTGCGCGAAGGCCTCGCCTGCGTGCTCTCCGTCAAGGTGCGCGAGCCGCAGTTCGAGGGGCAGACCAAGACCAAGCTTGGCAACCCGAGCGTGGAAGGCATCGTGCGCAGCGTGGTGAATGAACATCTCGCCACCTACCTCGACGAGCACCCGAAGATCGGCAACATGATCATCGAGAAGGCCGTCAGTGCCGCCCGTGCCCGCGAAGCGGCCCGCAAGGCCCGCGACCTCACGCGCAAGAAGAACGCGCTCGACATCGGCAACCTTCCCGGCAAACTGGCCGACTGCTCGCTTTCCGAGCCGTCGCTGTGCGAGCTCTATCTGGTCGAGGGTGACTCCGCCGGCGGATCCGCCAAGCAGGGTCGCGAGCGGAAGAATCAGGCGATCCTTCCCCTGCGCGGCAAGATCATCAACGTCGAGAAGGCCCGCCTCGACAAGGTGCTGTCGAACGAAGAAATTCGCACCATCATCACCGCACTCGGCTGCGGAATCAAGGACGAATTCGACCTCACCAAGACGCGCTACCACAAGATCATCATCATGACCGACGCCGATGTCGACGGCGCGCACATCCGCACGCTCCTGCTCACGTTCTTCTTCCGCCAGATGCCCGAGCTGATCGACGCCGGCTACATCTACATCGCCCAACCGCCCCTGTATCGGGTGTCGCGCGGCAAGGAGGAGTTCTACGCCTACGACGAGATCGAACGGGAGACCTACAGCGAGCGCCTCAGCGGTGGTGACGCACGGAAGAATGTGTATGTGCAGCGGTACAAGGGATTGGGCGAAATGAATCCCGAGCAGCTCTGGACGACCACGATGGATCCCGAGCGTCGCACCATCCTTCGCGTGGGATTGGACGACGCCGTGATGGCCGATCAGATCTTCCAGACATTGATGGGCGATGCCGTTGAGCCGCGCCGCGAGTTCATCCAGGCCAATGCGCGTTTCGTGACCGCGCTCGACGTGTGAGTTGCGCGATCAACAGCGGCGTACGCAACGAGGCGAGCCCGGGTAGGCTCGCCTCGTTGTGTGTTGCAAACACTTGCGTCAGCAGCACCTCGGTCACGCTCGGCGTTGGCTCAGTACACCGACGGTCGAGGGGCTGCGCATCGTGTGATCAGGCGGCAGCGCGGACTGGTGCGCGCCGAACCAGCGGCATCATCGCCAGCAACGTGATGATCAACATCACAATCTCGATGCTGTAGACGAGTGAGTATCCAGTCGCGGGACCGTTGAACATGCCGCCCAGCCATCCCCTGGTACCAGCCGAATTCACAACGTCGCGAAGAATTCCCCCAGCGGCCACCGCAACTCCGGCGGCGGATGCCTGGACCGCGCCCCACGCGCCGAGCGCCAGTCCACGCTGCTTCTCGGGCGCGTGATTCATCGTTGCGGTCAGGGTCCCGTGACTCAACAGTCCGCCCCCGAACCCGATCAGAAACGTCCCGAGGAAGAAGGCCAGCGCCGAATGCATCGGCGCCGCAAGAATGACCGCCGCGAAACCGGGGATGCCGGCCAGCGCGCCGTAGCACGCCATGCGGAACGGATCGCCGCCTTTCCCCAGGACGCGCGACGCGAGCAGGAAGCCGATCAAGCCGCCGCTCGCCAGCGTTGCAGTCAACCGTGTGGTGGATGCCACGGTGAGGTTCAACACCTGACCACCATACGGCTCCAGCAGGACATCCTGCATGCTGAATGCCATCGTTCCGATACCGACCGCGATCAAACGGCGGATGGCACCGTCGCCCTCGATGAAGCTGGCCCATGACTCGCGAAACGACGGCTCCTCACGCCCCTCACGCGTCTTGTGTGGATCGCGCGCCTCCTGCTTCCAGATCGCGATCACATTCAGCACGACCGTCGTGACAGCAGCCCCTTGGATCACTTGAATGAGGGCCAAGGCGCTGAACTTCGCGAGCAGCGCACCGAAGACCACGGCACTGAGGATCATCCCCAACAACAGCATCACGTACATCAGGCCAACCACGCGCGGCTGGGCCTCCTCAGCCACGAGATCCGTCGCAAGTGCCAGCCCAACCGTTTGCACTGTGTGGAGGCCGGCGCCAACGAGCAAAAAGGCCAACCCCGCACCAATCTGACCGACGAACGCGGGGGCCCCCAACCCGTTCACACCCGAGAGGACCAGAACGGCGAACGGCATGATAGCGAGTCCGCCGAACTGCAGCATGGTGCCCTTCCAGATATACGGCACCCTCCGCCACCCCAACGCCGATGCGTGCGTGTCAGAACGAAACCCGATCAGCGCGCGGAACGGCGCCGCGAGCAACGGCAACGAAATCATGATCGCGACCAGGGACGCAGGGACGCCCAGTTCGACAATCATCACCCGATTCAGCGTGCCAACCAGCAGCACCGACGCCATTCCAACCGAGACCTGAAACAGCGACAGTCGCAGAAGGCGTGAGAGCGGCAGATCCGGCGTCGCGACATCGGCGAAGGGCAAAAATTTTGGGCCCTGCTCGGCCCACGCACTCACGACTTTTCTCGACAGACGATTCATGGGGGGCACGTGACCAGCCAATTCACAGACGACGGCACTCTGCGCCGTCACGAAACTGCCACCAGAAACAACACAGGGGCCGGGAGAATGGAATCCCGGCCCCTACATCACCCGAGCCCAACAATGCGCCATTACGGCGTCGTTGATGCCGATGCCGTAAGCGTCGCCGCCGCCGGTGCCACGACAGGGGCGGTGACCGGAGCCACCGACGTCGCGACAGTGCGGGGCGCTGAGCCCTGCAGGAATCGCGGGAACCACGTGGTGTTGTACAACACCGCGAAGTGGATCAGCAACGATGTGACCATCACCGCACCGAGAAAGATCGGTACGCCAATCGTCGGCTTCACCACGGTCCAGATTCGTCCTTCGTTCATAGTCAGGGCCCTCTAGTGAAGCCAGGGTGATTGGACGAACGCCAGAATATGCGCAATGATCGCAATCGCACCAAAGATGCGAGTGCCCTGCTTCAAACCGTCGTGCAACTCCTCTGCTTCCCGCGTCGTGAGGCCTGACGGCCAGACACGATTCGGATCGTTATCAGCCATAACGATTCTCCTGGAGCAATGAGTAACCGTGCTTGACCCGCACGAGGGGAACCATGACCCGAGTAGCCATGTCGTCAACAACTGCGCGACCGTCGTTTGGACTGGAGTCCAACCTCAGAATCACAGCCCTATCATGCCACGCGGATTACCGGTGTCAAGTGTTGTTGTCATCTCCGGTTGTAAACCAAGATTGACAGCTGCTTCAAGAACGGCGGCTGAGCGTCACAATGAAGCGCTCAAAATCCACCCGTAATACGAGAACGACGGTTAGCGATCAAGAGGAGAATCACTGATTTCGCGCCTCTGCCACCCGGCATTTTTGCATCCAGACTATTTGTAAGGGTTTCCCTTACTTTGCCTGATCATCATCGGGCACAACTGGCTCCCTGTGATACAGGCGCAACGAGCGCCGATCGAGCGACAACTCCGTACTGCGCTCGTTTCACCGGCTCAAACGTCGGGACCGTAACGACAAAGCGTCGCGAAAAGACGGTTTGGCGCTGCCAGCGGACCGGAGAAATCCTTTCAGCGCTGCAATCACGAGCAAAAAACGCGCCCCCATATTCGAACTGGGGGCGCACTGAGGCGCGACGGCTGGGCGCGAACGGCAGACGAACCACGATGGCGCGCCGACTGCGATCAGCCGGCGCGCACCCACAACAGTTTACCGCTTCGCCTTCGCCTGCTTGGCGCCGTTCCAGAGCTGACGGAAGAACGCAATGCCGACAGAGATGACAGCGGCAAAGATCACGCCCACCGCAAGGCGCGCGATGTTTGACGAACCGACGTCCAACCCGCCCGCCTCCGGCGTCACCGGCGTCATGACGGCGAAGTACCAGCCGAAGTAGAACGCGGCGGCGAGAACAGCGACACCAAGTGCCGCAAAGGCCTGAAGCTTGAGCATGTGTTGGTCGGTGTGTGCGTTCAACGAACGGATGAATGGTGAGGGCCACTCACCGCAGCCTCAAAGATCGTCACGCCGGGCACGGCAGGCTAGTGGTGGCTACCCAGCGAGCTCCTCGACCCCGCCGCTCGCAGTGACCCGATGGCTCACCCACGGTAAAAGCTCCGGCGTTCCAGCGCCGATCTGGATGATTCCCTGCACCCGGGCACTCACCTCCTCCAGCGCGCCAGCGGTGCTGGCGTGCACGGTGGCGATCGGCTGGCCCGCCGTCACGGAATCGCCCACACGAACCTGAAATACGATCCCCACCGCTGGATCCACCACATCGTCCGCCGCTGTCCGACCGCCGCCGAGCGCGATGATCGCGTGGCCAACCGGCCGCGGTGGGATCGCCAGCACGACGCCGCTGCGCAGTGCCAGCACCGGGCCGATGGAGGCCGCGCGCGGCAGCTGCGCAGGGTCGTCGATCGCACCCACGTCGCCCCCTTGCGCCGCCACGATGGCGCGAAACTTCTCGAGGGCGGCGCCACTCTCGATCGCCGCCCGCAGGGTCTTCCTGGCGCCTTCCTGCGTCAACGCAGGGAACGCAAGCCGGAGCATCTCCACGCCGAGCGCCTCCGTCACCGTCCAGAGGTCGGCCGGCCCACCGCCGCGCAGCGTGTCGATACACTCGCGCACCTCCAGCGCATTGCCACAGGCGTTGCCCAACGGCCGATCCATCGCCGTCATCAGCGTCACGACCGGCACACCGGCGGCGGTACCCAAGGCAATCATGGTGCGCGCCAACTCCAGCCCTCGGTCGAGCTCCGGGAGGAAGGCGCCGCTCCCGCGTTTCACATCGAGCACGAGACCGGTCAACCCCTCCGCCAACTTCTTGCTCATGATGCTGGCGGCGATCAGCTGGATGCACTCCACTGTCGCCGTCGCGTCTCGCAGGGCGTAAAGTCGGCGATCGGCGGGCGCGATCTCAGCCGTCTGCCCGATCAATGCACAGCCGATCGCCGCCAGCTGCGACTCGGCGCGTGCGAGGGACAGGTCCGTGCGAAAGCCGGGGATGCTCTCCAGCTTATCCAACGTGCCGCCGGTGTGCCCCAAACCACGCCCCGACATCATCGGCACGGCGACACCCACGGCTGCCAGCAGCGGAGCCAGAATCAGCGACGTCTTGTCGCCGACGCCACCCGTCGAATGCTTGTCGATCCACGGCGGAGCGCCGACAGGGCGGTGCAGCCGGCGGCCGGTATCCAGCATCGCGTTGGTGAGCGCACTGGTTTCCGCATCGTCCAGGCCGCGCCAGAAGATCGCCATCAGCAGCGCCGACAGCTGGTAGTCGGGCACCGAGCCGTTTGCGGCCGCAGTTGCGATGTCGCGCCAGGCGTCGGTTCCCAACCGGTGGCCGTCGCGCTTGCGTTCGATCAGGTCACGAAGAATCATCGCTCAAAGTTACGGGAGGCGACACCTGCGCGCCGATGGGGGGTAGAGTTCTGCACTCTCCCACCGCTCCCCGCCATCTGCCCCTGAAGCATGACCATCTCTCCGACAAATGCCGTGGCCTGGCGCCGCATGTCGGCTGCGCTGATCACCGCAGCTGTGTGCGGAGCTGCCAGCCTCCACGCGCAGGACGCGACGTCGGTCGTTCAGGCCGCGGAGCGCGACCGCGCGGCCTTCAATGCGACGGGGGCATTGGCGCGGTACGAAGCGGCACTGGCCAGCGCACCCACCAACTATCCGCTGTTGTGGCGTGCCTCGCGCGAAGCGGTGGACCTCGCTGAAGCCGCCAGCGATGCAGCCGCGCGAGTCGGGTACAACACGAAGGCAGTGACGTACGCGCGGCGCGCTGTCAGTGCCAACGCGGCCGGCGCAGATGGGCACTTCATGCTGGCCGTCGCGCTTGGGCGCACCGCGCTCTCGGTCGGCGTCAGGGAGCGCGTGAAGTATGCATCCGAGATCCGGAGCGAAGCGCTGGCGGCAGTCACACTCGAGCCGACGCACGCGGGTGCGCTTCATGTGCTCGGGGTGTGGAACGCCGAAATCATGCGACTCAACGGCTTCGCGCGCTTTGCGGCAAAAAACTTCCTCGGCGGCAAAGTCTTTGATCAGGCCAGTTGGAGCGAGGCCACGCGCTATCTGGAGGGCGCGGTCGCGGCCGACCCGACGCGGATCACCCATCGACTCGATCTGGCTGCCATCTACGCCGATACCGGTGACAAGACAAAAGCGCGTGCCAGCTGCGATGCGGTGCAGCGCCTGCCAAGTGTGGAGTTCAATGACCAGCGCTACAAGCAGCAGTGCGAAGCGCTGCTGGCCAGGCTGCGATAGCGACCAACGGAAAACGGCGGCGAGCCGTGCTTCGCCCGCCGCCGTTGCAGCCTGCAATTACGCCATGTGGTCCATTTTGCGCCGAATCTGTCGGCCGCGACGCCGGAGTTCGCGTCGAAGATCTTCCGCAGTGTCATCGATCACATTGCCCGCGGTTTCCCGAAGCCCGTCGGCGCGCTTGCGAATCACCCGCCGCATGTCGCGGCCGGAGCGCGGTGCCATCATCAGCGCCACTGCCGCGCCGATCGCCGCCCCCGCCAGAACAGCCAACGCAATCGACCCGCTGCCACCATCGCGGCCAGCTGTCGGTGCCGCCTCGACCTCGTCGATCTCCTCGTCCTCGTCATAAATCATCGTCAGTCCTCCAGGAAAGCGGAACGCCAACGTACACATCCAGATACCCGCTGGTGCAGCTTCTGTGCCGCCGCACCTCTCGGCTGATGAAAACCCATCAGCGAGCACCGCGGTTGTAGATTCGGCGACGTCCTTCACCGAACTGCTTGCCATGGCGAACGAGTCTCCGACATCCGCTGAGCTTCCCTCGCACCGAGCGGCGCTCCTCCGCGACGAGCTGACCCGCGCGAGTCACGAATACTACCTGTTGGACCAGCCGACATTGAGCGACGCAGAGTACGATCGCCGGTTTCGGGAGTTGCAACAGCTCGAGCGCGATCACCCCACGCTGCAGACCCCCGATTCGCCCACTCTGCGAATCGGAAGCGAGCCGCAGTCGGCGCTCCCAAAGCATACGCATCTGGTACCGATGCTATCGCTCGACAATGCGTTTGACGAACTCGAGTTGGCGGCGTGGGACGAACGCGTGCGCAAGCTGGGTGGCGACGCGATCGAGATGCACGGCTACAGCTGCGAACTCAAGATCGACGGTGCTGCCGTCTCGCTCACCTACCGTGACGGACTGCTCGTCACCGGTGCCACGCGCGGAAGCGGCACGATCGGCGAAGATGTGACGCCAAACCTCCGCACCATGCACGATGTCCCGCTGCGGCTGCGGACCGACACGCCACCGGCGCTGATCGAGATTCGCGGAGAGGCATACTTTCCGTTCAGTCGGTTCGCGAAGATGAATGCCGACCGGACCGCCGCTGGTGACCCCGTGTTCGCCAATCCGCGCAACGCCGCTGCAGGGGCCCTGCGTCAGCTCGATCCGGCGATCACGGCGCAACGTCCGCTCCGATTCTTCGGCTACGCCGCGGTGCATCCCTCTGGCGCCGCCGCGCTCCCATTTGCCACACAGGATGCGTTGCTGGCGGCACTCAGGGATTGGGGTGTTCCGATCGCGCCGCACCGGAAGACATGTCTGTCGCTGGACGAGGTGAACCAGTGGGCCACCGAGGTCGAGACAGCGTTCCGCGGTGCCATCGACTTTGCGATCGATGGCGCGGTGATCAAGGTCAACGCGCTCGCGCTGCAGGAGGAGTTGGGCGAAGTGAGCGGTCGCGTGCCGCGGTGGGCCATCGCACGAAAGTTCGCGCCCGACAT
>Ga0105046_10002531_pt1 | contig 28874 bp, 17 predicted proteins | sample MAT03_FD_78385 | JGI IMG/M metagenome (GOLD analysis project Ga0105046, IMG submission 78385) | Freshwater microbial communities from Lake Fryxell liftoff mats and glacier meltwater in Antarctica - MAT-03 (megahit assembly) | ecosystem: Environmental > Aquatic > Freshwater > Ice > Liftoff... | reverse complement strand
TATGGAGGACGTCATCTTCGCGGGCTCGGAATCCCGAGGACCAGCTGGCATGGCGGAGGTCTCAATCACCTTCGACGCCAAGCATATCTCCGCGGACCTGGCACCAGGCGGCATTCCCTGGGGCGCCACCAGCCCTGAAGAAATCGTCATTACCCGTCGCCTTCACCGCGACGGCACAAGCGAGTACTTGTTGGGTGGCGTGCCATGCCGCCTTCGCGACATCGTCGACTTCTTCTTGGGCACAGGCGTTGGAACCAAAGCCTACTCAATTATCGAGCAAGGTCGCGTCGGATTCATCGTCTCATCGAAGCCAGAAGATCGCCGCACTCTCATTGATGAGGCCGCGGGAATCACGAAGTACAAGGCCAAGAAGAAACAGGCCGAACGTCGGATGGAAAGCACGCGCCAACACCTGTTGCGCGTTTCGGACATCATCGGCGAACTTGATTCGCGTCTGCGAACGTTGCGTCTTCAGGCGCAAAAAGCGGAACGCTACAAGAAGTACAAAGCAGAACTACGCGACCTGGAATTGTGGGAGGCTTCTCATAGATTTTTGGGTCTGTGGGCTGAAGACAAGACCATTTCGGCCAACCGCGAAGAACTCGGAGCCGAACACGAAGACAAGTCACGCGGACTGGAAGCCCAAGAGGGCGAAACAGGCGCCGAACGTTTGGCGTTGGCAGGTGAAGCCGCCGAGCTTTCCGTTGCGAAAGACGCGTTGTTTGAGATCTCGAACAAGGCGCAACTTGGTCTGCAGAGAGCCCAACACTACGAGGACGAGGCGCGCCGGTTGTCGGAGCAATCGGACAGCGCGGGACGTGAGGTTCAAGACCTGTTGGCTCGCATCGCCGAGAATGCTGAAGCGACAGCAGAGCTTGAAATACAGCTTGAAGTCCTGGCTGAAACAGCAGAGCAGACGCGCGATGCTTACGTGGGTCAAGAGGTAATCTACGAAGGCTTGCGGAGCGAACTTGCGAAGGCCCGGCAATGCTTGGAAGAAGCAACTCGTACGGCCTCTACGGCTCGTACACGGATTGCGCGCGCTGAATCTGAAGCCGAAGCAGCACAATCACGACGTCACGATTTCGCGCGCCGAATTGAAGCGGTAACCGTCGAAGACGACGAAGCCCGTGCTCAAGTCGAGACGGTCGAAATGGAGGCGATGACTCTCGAAGAAAGACAGTCGTTGCTGGCGGCCACCGAAGGCGAGTTGATCGAACGGAAACGGGCCGCAGAACTGGAACAGTCGAGACTCAAAGAAGAGATCTCGCGCTCCGAAATGCACTTGGAAACCCTGAGAGAAGAGGCTCACCGCCGGAGGTCTCGTCTTGAGTCTCTTAGGGAGATTTCTACCCGCTATGAAAGCTTCCAACGCGGCGTCCGAGCGATCATGCAACGCTGTGCCGAGCCGGGCCAAGACACGGTCGGAGAGACCAAGCCTTGGACCTTGGGCGGATCTGTTCGTGGTTTGGTGGCTGACATTGTTCGGCCCCCTCGCGAACTGGAAACTGCCGTTGAAGCCGTTTTGGGTGACCGGCTTGGCAACATCGTTGTCGAGTCACACGAAGTTGGCGTTGAAGCGATTTCGTACCTCAAAGAGAAGAGTGAGGGGCGATCGAGTTTCATCCCCATGAATCTGCGAGGCTCCTCAGGAGCGCAGGTCATGTTTGACTCCACAGGTGGATCCTCTTCGGCTCACTCGCTTGGTACGACCGTTTGGCCCACTGGAGAAGGCATCTCGGGGCCGTTGCTCGAATTGGTTGGATACGATCGACAGTACGACAACGTTGCGTCTTACCTCCTAGGGGACGTTGTGGTTGTCGACACCTTGGATCGTGCTCTGGGGTTGTGGCGCGACCAAAAAACCACGCACATAATGGTGACCCTCGAAGGCGAGGTCCTCGACTCTCAAGGCGTGGTTACGGGCGGCGCGCGAGAAGCGGCAACAAGCGGAATTTTGAGCCAGAAGCGCGAGATTCGCGAGCTGGAAGAACTTGTTGCGACCATTGACCGAGATTTTGAAGCGGCGATGGAGCGGCACGTTTCGTTCAAACAACAGTTCACTTCTGTTGTCGAAGCCCTCGCGGTTGTCGTTGGGCAAGAGCGCGAAACCCAGATGGACCGTCTCGGCGTTGGAAAGGATCTTGACCGCGTTCGTCGTGAACGCGATCAGTTCAACGGTCGCCGACGCTCATTGGCGGCGTCCACACAGGATTTGCGCAAAGCCGATGAACAAGCCGCCATCCGTGCCGAAGAGCTGTTGAATGTTCTTGAGGAAGAGCGCGTTCGTGCGGAGATGTCCGAGATCGACGCGGAGTCTCGGCGAGCCGAGGCCATGGTTTTGGGTGAGCAACTGGACAGCATGGTTCAGGCTCTGAGCGATCTAAAAGTGTCTTCATCCCAGGCCATGGAGAAGAGGGCCAATGCAACTGCAACACTTGAGCGCTTACGACGTGAAACGCAGGAACAAGAACTCCGCGTGCAGCGCCTTTCCACAAGCGGGGCAGAGCAGGGGTCTCGGGCGGCAGTGCTCGCTGACGACGCAGTTCGTTTGCGCGAAGAGGCGTCCCTCCAGATGGCTGAAGCGGAAGCACGGGCCCGGGACCACGCCGATCGCCAATCCGTTGTAGAAGAACGCAGCGGTTCCCTGGCTCGTCGTGAAGCCGAAACCCGTGCCCTTAGGCACCGCGTCTCACAACTAACCGAGATGCTGACCTCGTTGTCGTTGCGTCAACAAGAAGCACGCCTAAGACGGACGTCACTGGAAGAGCAAATCCAGGGCAGATATCGTGATGTGTTGTTGTTGGATATCGTTTATGACCACCACATGCGGCCTCCTGTCAGTGACGAGGAAGCTGATCGCATGGATCAGTTGCGCGGCCTAATAGAACGCATGGGAGAGATCAACTTGACCGCAATAGAGGAATCCGAGACGTTGCAAAAACGCTTTGATTTCCTCACTGGCCAGAAAGACGATCTTGATTCCGCCTTGGCCCAATTGGAAGCGGCGATCGACAAGATCAACAAGACTTCTCGGCTTCGGTTCCAAGAGGTTTTTGATGCGGTTAACATCAAGTTCCAGGAAGTGTTTCCGCATCTATTTGGTGGAGGAAAAGCCAAACTGATGCTTACCAATACGGAAGATATGCTCGAAACGGGCGTAGAAATCGTGGCTAACCCTCCCGGCAAGAAGATTAGCCAAAACATCGAACTGCTTTCCGGTGGGGAGAAAGCTCTTACAGCGGTTTCCTTGCTGTTTGCTATCTTCTTGGTCAAGCCGTCTCCCTTCTGCATTTTGGACGAAGTTGACGCCCCACTTGACGAGGCAAACGTTGGCAGGTTCTCTGAAGGAATCCGCGAAATGACGGATCGCTCGCAGTTCATTGTCATTACGCACAACAAGCGCACCATGGAGGTAGCGGATCGCTTGTGTGGCGTCACAATGGAAGAGCCCGGCGTCTCCAAACTCGTTGCCGTAAACCTCCGCGGTTCGCAAACAGGCAAAGCACGAATCGCTACGGAAAGCCGCACCCCTCCCGTAGCCGAGGAAGTTCAGACCACCGCCTAGTTCGATACGGTTGGGGGCGTCTTGTTCCCCCCGGCATACAGCTATTGTGAATCATTGCCACGTCAGCGATTGACCTGGCGCCCTTGCGTTTCTAGACTGTTTAGGAATTCCATGGCCACCTATATCACCGAAGAATGCATCAACTGCGGCGCCTGCGAACCTGAGTGCCCTAACGAAGCGATCAGCGAAGGCGACGACATCTACGTAATCGACCCTAATTTGTGCACAGAATGCGTTGGTTTCCACGATCACGAAGCATGCCAAGCTGTTTGCCCGGTTGAGTGCTGCCTACCCGACCCGAAACATGAAGAGGCAGAAGCGGCGTTACTCGCACGTGCATCAAAGCTTCACCCCGACCAAGCGTTTCCCGCTCTGGACGTGTTGCCGGCCTCCCTGTCTCGTTTTCGAAAAGCCTAGGGCTTTTGGAACGCATTTCTTCGTAACGACGTCGCGCAGCTTTTCCCCGCCAAAGGAAAGCCCCGCGAGGCGTCGATTGTTATTTCAGGGTTTGGCTGACCAGTGCTTCGGCGGTCACCACGACGTTAGACTTGGACGCAAGCTCTGTAAGGATTTGGGTGAATTGCCGTTGCTGCCAAGGTGAAGTGATGCCTTCCCTTAAAATAGGCTTCGCCTCATCAAAGGATTGTCGGAGTTCAGCCCGTTCGCCTTGATGCATCACAATGTGGAAACCGACGTCGTCTTCAACCACGCCGGAAAGGTCGCCCCAGTCTCGAAGTGCAAGAGCCGCCTGGCCAACCTTTGCCGAGTATGGCCCGGTTTCCGACTGCCAGGTCATGCCAACTTTGAGACCCAGTGAGGTCCATTTTTTCGTTGCCTCCAGGATCTGCAGTTGGGCAATTGTGGGCTTTGGACTCATTTTCTGCAGCTCTAATGCAAGTTCTTGCGCCGCCTGTCGGGCTTGCTGTCTTCGCAAAGGACCGTTCTTGGAAAACGCGTAGAGATCCAACGTGGCAACGCGCACCAACCTAGAATGGTTGAAAGCCCCTCGAGAGCCATCGTAGAACTGCCTAAGTGTCGCTTCTGGTATCTGCTCGGGCGCTAGTCTAGGCTCGAGATCCCTGACGACCCACGATTGCGCCAAGATTTGTTTCCAACCTTCTTCAGCTTCAATCCCTTGGGTAAGTCTCTTCTGGTTGGCGATACTTACCAACGCCTCGATTGTAACTAACGCGTCGAGCGCTTCTCGAGGCGTCTGATTCGCAATCGCGGCTTGCCGTGTAACTTCTGCGGCAAAGATCGGGGTTCCGTTAACCTTAGCCACCACAAGGTTTTGATGAGCCCCTTCATGTTTCGATAGATCCGGTAGCACCCGTAGGGGCCGAGGAGGGGCTGTTCGGTCACAGCCACAGGAAATTGCGAACGCAATGGCTAGCAAAATCCTCGTCCATTGGAACATGCCGGACTGAACTACAAAATCTCCCTGGGGGCTCAATTGGCGCACGATTCAATTTTATACCCATAAGGGCTCGCTACCGAAAATCATGCTACGTTGCCGCCCCGATGAGCGCCATTTCAAGCCCTTTCGTCGTTACAATCGATGGTCCCGCAGGTGCCGGCAAGTCCACCACGGCCCTTCTGCTGGCTGACGCCTTGGGCTACGTTTTTCTGGATACGGGCGCCATCTATCGAACGGTAGCCTTGCTATCGAAGAAGTTGGGCATCGGGTGGGACGATTCAGTTCGTTTGGGCCAGGTTGCTGCAGAAATGGAACTTCGGTTTGTTCCCGGCGAGGGGGGCGTGCACGTTTTAGCGAACGGAACAGACGTGACGTCTGAAATCCGGGCCCCGGACATCTCCCAAGGCGCCTCAAAGGTATCCGCCCATGCACCGGTAAGGGATGCGTTGTTAGGTCTCCAAAGGCGAATTGGGTCCGTTGGTCGAGTGGTCGCTGAGGGCCGGGACACCGGAACCGTGGTTTTCCCCGGCGCTCAAGCCAAGTTCTACCTTACGGCGGACGCGCGCGTTCGAGCCGAACGAAGAGCAGCAGAATTGGCAAAGAAGGGCACCTTGGTGTCAGTTGAGGACACGTTGAAGGAGATTCTTGAGCGAGATGCCAGGGACAGCGAGCGCCCTGTGGCCCCGCTCAAGAAGGCGAATGATGCAATTGAAGTCGATACAGGAACCAGCGGCGCTGATCAGGTCGTGTCCCAGCTCGTTCGGGTGGTTCGCTCCCGTGGCGGGTGACGCGCTGCGATTGCGTTAGCGACAGCTCTGATTGACATCGGCTAGCAGGAAGGCTAATTTTCGCGCCCCCCTCATGCTCGCCGATGGTCGGTTGGCTGATGTTTTGACTTTCGCGTTGCGATCCACCTTTTGGGGAAGGCAAGGAGAGCCCGGGTTTGTGGCCTAAGGCCCAGTCCCTAGATTCAAGGATTTGCATGGTTTCAACTCAGATTATTGACCTTCCAGAAGAAGAAAACTTCGCAGCGATGCTCGAGGACTTCTTCCGAGAAGACACCCTCAAGGAGGGCGACATCGTCAAGGGACGAGTCATTCAGGTAGGCAAAGAGTTTGTCGTCGTCGACATCGGCTACAAGTCCGAAGGGACCATTCCTCTTCACGAGTTCTCGGACGCCGAAGGCAAGAGCACCGTTAAGGCGGGCGACGAAGTTGATGTGTTCTTAGAGGCACGTGAAGATGATAACGGCTTGTGCATTCTCTCCAAAGAGAAGGCCGATCGTCTAAAGGTTTGGGATGAGATCTCCGCTGCTTGCGAGCGTGACGAACTTATCGAAGGCACAATCAGCGCCCGCGTGAAGGGTGGCTTATCAGTCACGATCCGCGGCGGTGTGAAAGCATTCTTGCCTGGCTCCCAAGTTGATCTGCGCCCTGTGCGCAACTTGGACGTATACCTTGGCCAAGCTCACAAGTTCAAAGTTATCAAGTTCAACAAGAAGCGCGGCAACATCGTGTTGTCTCGCCGCGTGTTGCTTGAAAAAGAGCGCGCCGATCTCAAAGAGCAAACGCTCGACAGGATCAAGGAAGGTCAAATCGTCGAGGGTGTGGTCAAGAACCTCACCGAGTACGGCGCTTTCATCGATTTGGGCGGCATTGATGGTTTGTTGCACATCACGGATATGTCGTGGGGTCGCGTTACGCACCCTTCGGAATTGTTCCAAGTGGGCGATCACGTTCGCGTGAAGGTCTTGAAGTTCAACAGCGAAACTGAACGAGTTTCGTTGGGCCTCAAGCAGATGAGCGAAGATCCGTGGACCAACGCTGGCGAGAAGTACCCTCCAGGTACGGTCGTTCGCGGCAAAGTTGTTTCGCTCAAGGATTACGGCGCATTCATCGAGCTTGAACAAGGCATCGAAGGTTTGGTGCACGTTTCTGAAATGTCATGGACCCGTCGCGTGAAGCACCCCTCGAAGGTCTTCGCAATCGGTGACATGGTTGAAGCCGTTGTGTTGGATATCGACGCAACCCAGAACCGCATCAGCTTGGGCATCAAACAGCTTGAGCCAAATCCATTCGCGACTCTAAAAGAGAAGTACCCACCAGGCACCGTTGTTCGCGGCACTGTTCGCAACATTGCTGACTTCGGCATCTTCGTCGAAATCGAAGAAGGCATCGACGGCTTGGTTCACATCTCTGACTTGTCGTGGACACAAAGGGTAAAGCACCCGTCCGAACTCTTCCAAAAGGGCGAAGAAGTCGAAGCTGTTGTGCTTAACATCGAGTTCGATGGCGAAAAGCCAAAGGTCTCGTTGGGTATCAAGCAGATGGTTGCCGATCCATGGGATCGCATTCCTTATGACTACGCACAAGGCAAGATTGTCGATTGCAAGGTCCTTAAGGTTCTCGACTTCGGCGCGTTCGTTGAAATTGAGCGCGGCGTAGAAGGCCTTATCCACGTGTCCGAATTCTCGGACGAGCGCGTGGAAGATGCCAAGACCTTCGTAAAGCCTGGCGATACTCTGAAGGCCGAGATCATCTCGGTTGATACCGCTGAGCGCAAGATTGGTCTTTCCTTCCGCGGTGCAAGCCGTGCAGAAGAGATGGCCGACGCTCAAGGCTTCACTGGTGGCGTTCCAACCGCAACGTTGGGCGACCTCATGCGAGAGAAGCTCGCTGGCCTAACCGCCAAAAAGCCTGAATAGTTAGTTAAGCTCTGACAGACGCGCCCGGTGGAAAGGGAATGACGATGGCCTGCGAAGCGCCAACGTTGTTCTCGAAATCCCCCGGGCGTTTGTCTTTCGAAACTGTGGAGTAACCCGTGCCTGACTCGTCTGTTCCTGATCCCCTCGAACCCGCCAATTGGCGAGAATCTGCCCGATCTTTGCGGGTTGTCGCGTGGTTGAAGCGCTTTGCCAAACTTTGGGGTTTCGCGCTTTTCTGCCTGTTTATCGTCTATTTGTTCCGGACGATTGCACTTCCTTTCGTTTTCGCCATCTTGATGGCTTATCTGCTAGCGCCCGTGGTCGATCAGATGTGCCGTTTGCGGGTGGCAGGTCGTCGGGTTTCGCGCGGCGCGGCCGTGATCGCTTTGTATGTGGTGGTCTTAGCGGTGTTGGGCGCCAGTATCAGTTTCGTCGTTCCAAGGTTGTCTGGTGATTTCGCCCGGCTGTTTCGCGAAGCGCCTGAACTGTTCGCGAAGGTAAACAAAGAATATTTGCCGAGGATGGGCGCTTGGGTCGATCGCCATTTCGGTGCGGGAGGCGACGATGCAAGCACCACGGCTCCAACCGTTGCACCTCGCACCAACGGTGAGGACACCCTCATCGAGCCACTTCCTGATGGTCGGTACAGAATTGAAATAGGAGCGCTCGCAGAGAAGCTTTCATTTCAGATTCGACCGGGAGACGAAGAGGGCACTTACGTTGTCGTTCCCCTGCGCCCACGGGAAACAGAGCGCGTGAGCGGTGGTCGATGGGAACGTTCGATCAAGAAGTGGCTAGAGGAAAGAGTTCGCGGAACCGAAGACGAAACCCGTCGGGCTCTAGAGTACGGACAGAAGTTCGTGACAGCCGTTGTGGGCGGCTTGTGGAAGTTAACGCTGGTGCTGATGCTGGCCGCGTTTATCCTCATCGACCTGCAGCGCGTGCGAGAGTTTATTCGTTCGCTGGTTCCAGAGAATTATCGTTCCGACTACGATCGAATCGCTCGCGGTGTCGACAAGGGGCTCTCGGGCGTCATTCGTGGCCAGCTTACGATCTGTGTCGTCAACGGTATTTTGACGTACATTGGGCTGCTGATCTTCAAAGTAAAGTACCCTCTGCTTTTGGCGGGGATTGCCACCGTCATGAGTTTAATTCCGATCTTCGGATCCATCCTCTCTTCGGTTCCTATCGTGGCCATTGCGATCGTTTCAGGCGGCCAGTTTGATCCACTCGTGGGCTTGTACATCGTTGGATGGATCGTCCTCATTCACATGTTTGAGGCGAATTTCCTAAATCCAAAAATCCTTGGAACCGCTGCGCGCATCCACCCTGTTCTAGTGGTGTTCGCATTGGTGGCTGGCGAACATTCCTATGGTCTGGTCGGTGCCTTGTTTGCTGTTCCAGTCCTCTCGATTGTACAAACTGTGTTCGTATATCTACGTCGAAATGACGCTGGCCGCCCCTCGCAGTCGCTTGAGGAGGGTTAAGAGCGAGGCCGTCTAGTTGGCCCTGACCCGAATCACACGATCTAGGCCAACCACCAAAGAGTGACCATCGGGGACGGCCAACCACCCTGGCCGAGACGTGAGTTTCTCGTCAGCTTCGATGACAACAGCGCGAAGGTCCGCGTGGGCTACCCGGTGAGCTTGGTCGGAATAACCTCGGCGGTTTGGACAGGTAGGGTTTGAGCAATCCGGAATGCCCTTAATTTCAAGGTATTGCATAGCGACGCCTCTGGTTTCCGCCAACAGACTTCGTCCGTTGCTGACGACGAGGGCTAGTTTTGCGTTCTCGCCCGTGGGCGCCATCAGTTTGTCGAGGAATCCCACACTTTGGTGCAAAGCGAATTGCAACTTGTCTCCTTCAGGCGCCCGCACGTCTAGTAATCCAGCGTCGTGAAGGAATGCCAAAAATAGATGAAAGAGATGTTCGTCTGCGGATCTTCCATGAATGTTTCGGCGGAGAAATTCGGGAACGCTTTGGAGCAAGCGTTCCCGAATGGAATCAAATGGCTCAATGGTTCCAATTGCCGCAAACAACCACGATCGAAACCGGAAGGGATCGCTGTTCTCTGCAGCCAAACTGCCTCCTTCTGCCAATCCAACACGGCCTACAACCGCATCAGCGCGAAGTTCCCGGGTTAGGGCGTAGAAGTCGACTTCCGCAACTTCAGGGCGTGGCCGTTTTTGCAGCAAGACCTCTTCTCCCTGAACGAACCCCAACCCCCATCCATCTGGATGTGAGGGATCCTTCCAGTACAATGCTGGCCTCGCTTGGAAAAGCGCACAGGACAGCAGTTCAGGGTCGTTACCGATGTACGCGATAAGGTGGTTCACCGATTTTAAGTATATCGCCAGGATGCCCAAGCGAGCAGGGGATGATTTGAGATTCGGTGCTATATGGAGCGCCCAAGAATGCGCATCACGGAGATTTACGCCAGCGTCCAAGGTGAGACGCAGTATGCAGGGCTCCCGTGTACGTTGATTCGGACGACGGGGTGCGACCTGCGGTGTACGTATTGCGACACTGCGTACTCGTTTTATGGCGGCAAGGACATGTCGTTGGACGAGATTCTCGCCGAGGCGAAGCGGCTCGCTCCCCGGTTGGTACTTCTCACGGGAGGTGAACCCATGCTTCAAAGGGAGATTGTCGCGCTCTGTGAATTGCTGTTATCCGAGGGCTTCCAAGTTATGATCGAGACAGGTGGGGCTCACGCCGTTGACGCCTTGCCCGAATCCGTCGCAAAAATTGTCGATATCAAAACGCCGTCGTCTGGAGAATCGCACCGGATGAATCCCCAGGCGGTCGCGAATCTGGGATTTAAGGACGCCATCAAATTCGTCCTGGGTTCCGAAATCGACTACATGTGGGCAAAGTCGCAAATCGAAGAGCGTTCCTTAACTAAAAAGACGCAGGTGCTTCTGGCTCCCGTTCACGGACAGGTGGACCCCAAAGACCTTGTAGCGTGGATCCTGAGAGATAGATTAGACGTCCGACTCAACCTTCAGCTCCACAAATATATTTGGGGCCGTGACGTTCAGGGTGTGTAGGTCAAGGGAGTTCCCGGTTTGAATTTACGCACGAAAAACGCTTGGGTCACAAAATGGTATGGCGGTCAAATTTTTGGATTGACGCCACTTTGGGCTCCTGTTAGCGTCGCGCCCGCGCTAATCGTCCGTAACCCCTTAAGAATTCTCGGGAAACGGGAAGGGAGCTTGAGAAAAACATTGGCAACATTGGCAGTTACTTGCGCCCTTCTTTGGGGCGTCGCATGCGCGTCGCGTCCTAAACGGGATCCTGACCAGTCGTACAAACTTTATCAGGTTGCCGTTAGCTCCTATGAAGCCAATCGAATGGAAGCTGCGCTTGGCGAACTGGAACAAGCCCTTAAGGTGGATCCAGAAAATGCCGAGGCGCACAACATGCTCGGTATTATCGCGCTGCGCCAGGGAGCTGAGTTCGAAGCTCAGGTTCAGACGCTTGCGTGCATTCGTGGCTCTGACGCGCAAATGGTCGCACTTGATTCGTCTCGCCGTTTTCGCGAGGCTCGTGCTTCCTTCGAAAAAGCCGTCGCCATTCGACCAGAGTTTGCTGAAGCCTGGAACAACCTTTCCGTTACCGACTTGAATCTTGAAGACTGGGATGCTGCAATTGAGGCCGCTGGCAGCGCTCTTAAGATCGGGACCTACTCTGAACCGCATATCGCACGCGGGAACTTAGGCTGGGCGTATTACAAAAAGCGAGATCTGCAACGCGCCTGGAGAGAACTTCAGGATGCGGTTTCCAGGCAGCCTGGCTTCTGCGTAGGCCACTACCGGCTCGCCAAGATTCTCGTTGACCGCGGCCAGCTTGAAATGGCAGACGAGCAATTGGCCGCTTTAACTGCAGATTCGCGTTGCCCCATACAAGAGGCTTTTCTATTGGCCGGTATGGTGGCAGAAAAGCGCAGCGACCGAGATCGTGCTTTAGAGCTCTTCCAGCGGTGCACGAACCTGGGAGCTAAGAGTTGTGTTGCGGGTGAGTGCCGACGCTACGCCGAGATGATTCAGCAATGACCGAACTTGCGACAGAAAAACACTTCGGAACGCTCTTGCGGGAAGCAAGGGAACGTAAGCGCATGACCTTGGCCGAAGTCGCCTCCTCGATAAAGGTGTCGCAGACCTGTGTTCGTGCAATTGAAGAAGCGGCTTGGTCGGAGTTACCTCCCGAGGTTTTTGTGAGGGGATTCGTTCGTTCGTTCGCTCGCGTTGTTGGTCTTCCTGAGGCGGAGCCTCTGGGGCTACTCGACGCACAGCTTTCTGACCGTCGCCGCAAAGAGGATGATATGGCGCTGGTTGTATCAGGAGCCACGCACGAGTTGCTTCCGGTCGACTCTCCTCTCGCAGAAACTGACGTCGACCGAAAGCCCGTTGGACTGGCGATCTTTGTTGTGGTCGTTCTCGTGATCTCTATCGTGGCTTTGTCGTACTTGCTGAAGCAACCACCACCTCCGGGCGAAGGGTTGAGTTTGGACGCGACGTCACCCTCTGGTCTTGTGGCGACAACGTTAAATTTGCTGTCGCGCGCCAGTTGACTCGGGCGCACTAGCCCAGGGCTCCTGACCCATGTTGCCTCTTGTTGAAGCCGAAGCGATCGTGCTTCGGACATTGAACTTCCAAGAGGCAGATCGCGTCGTTACTCTGTTTGTTAAAGACCTCGGAAAAGTTTCTACTTTGGCCCGGGGTGCGAGGAAAAGCCGACGTCGATTTGCTGGACTCGGCTCGTTTGCTTCGGGGAAAGCGTCAATAAGAGAGCGGGGAGGGGATTTGTGGTCGCTCGAAGGTTTTGACGTGACAAATCCACGGACGGATTTGGGATCCGACTTGGTTAAGGCGGCACACGCTGCCTATGCATGTGAATTGGTAGAACGTCTCTCGGCTGGACATCAAGCTGACAGTGATGTGTTTCACCTGCTTGACGACGTTTTAAATCTGTTAGCAGAAGGTGCGCCTTCAGCGGAACGCCTTCGCTGCTTTGAGCTGGCCATGCTTTCGATCCACGGGCTGGCGCCCGAGTTTGGTTTATGCAGCGCATGTGGACGCTCCGATCTTGCGCAAACCGGAGGCCGCTGGTTGTTGGAGGCGGGGGTCATGCTTTGCCCGCTATGCGGAAGCAAAGGTATTTTGGTGACCGCTCCAGTGGTAAAGGCGCTAAGTGAGCTATTGGTGGTTACCGTTTCCGAAGCATCAAAAATGCGATTCACGCCGCCGGTGAATCAAGGCTGTCGCACAATTCTTGTGCCGTTCATCGAACACCAGGTGGGTGGCCCTCTAAAGTCCATGACCTTTCTTGCCAAGCTTGCGCGTTCCCCCGGTCTCGCCCGCCCGGCAACCGAGGGAAGCTCTAACATTGAACCCAAGGATCCGATTCCATGACGAATTTGACGTCTGTTTGCCCGCCGTTGCTCGGGATTCGACATGTGGCGTTGTTTACGCCCGAATTCGAGGCCAGCGAACGTTTCTGGGTGGAAACAATGGGGTACGTGGTTGAATGGCGGCCCGATCCGGACAACGTCTATCTAACGTCTGGTCGTGACAACTTGGCGCTCCACCGTCGCAACGTGGAAGGTGGTCTAGAACGGCTGGACCATGTCGGCTTGGCCGTCCCGTCGCCCCAAGATGTAGACGCGTGGGCTGATAGGCTTCGATCCAACGGCACCGCATTGCAAACAGAACCGCGCACCCACCGTGACGGAGCACGGTCGTTCTACTTCCGCGAGCCAGGGGGCGCCTTAATTCAGGTGATTCACCACGGGCCGATTTCGTCACCATAACGAGTCTTTACGATGGCGGCAGGGACCAGGGAACGTGCTAAATTGCGCGCCCCATGCCTGCTGCATCTCTCGATCAAATCGTAAGTCTTTCAAAGCGCCGAGGGTTCGTTTTCCCCTCGTCCTCCGTTTACGGTGGACTCGCCAGCACTTGGGATTACGGTCCTCTTGGTGTCGAGCTGAAGAACAACGTAAAGCGCGCTTGGTGGAAATCCGTGGTTCACGACCGGGACGACATGGAAGGGCTGGACGCCGCCATTTTGATGAACCGCTTGGTGTGGAAGTACTCGGGGCATGAAGCAACGTTCTCCGACCCGATGACAGATTGCCGCGCATGCAAGGCGCGCCCCCGAGCAGATCACGTGTTCGAGGCAACAAAAGGGCGCATCCCAATCAACTTGGCAGAGATCAACGCCGCCATTGAAGCCAAAGAGCTCGCTTGCCCGAAGTGCGGGGTGAAAGACCTTACGCCCGCCCGTCCGTTCAATCTGATGTTTCGAACAACGGTTGGCGCCGCTGCCGATGAGGAAAGCGGTCTTGCGTATCTTCGCCCCGAAACCGCGCAAGGCATCTTTGTGAATTTCGGAAACGTCATGGACACCATGCGCAGGAAGCTGCCGTTTGGCGTTGGCCAAATTGGCAAGTCGTTCCGCAACGAAATCACGCCAGGCAACTTCACCTTTCGGACGCGCGAATTCGAACAGATGGAGATTGAATACTTTGTTCGTCCCGGCGAGGACGAAGCGGCTTTCCGCATGTGGGTCGAGGAACGTCAACAGTGGTATCTGAAACTGGGACTGTCGCGCGAGCGTTTGCGCGCCCGTGAACAAGGCAAAGACGAGCTTGCTCACTATGCCAAGGGATGCGTCGATCTTGAGTACCGTTTCCCCATGGGATGGAGCGAGCTTGAAGGTATCGCAAACCGAACCGACTACGACCTCAAGGCTCACAGTCGAAGTGCTGAGAATCCAGACGCTCTTGGCGAACTCACGTACTTCGATCCCGAATTGAAACAGCACATCGTGCCCTACGTTATCGAGCCATCCGCTGGTGCCGATCGCGCTACCCTGGCCTTTCTGTGTGAGGCCTACGAGGAAGCTCTTGTAAAAGAGCTGCCGCCTGAAGCGGTTGAACAGCTGAAGAGCGGCGTTGAAGCGTTTGCGAAATCCGTCGCGAAACGGGACAAGATGGACAGTGCCGTCCGCGATCGATTGGTAGCTCAGGCAAACGCCGTTGCCGAGGATGTCACCGGCAAATTCAGCGAATTGACGGGCCTCGCCGCAGATTCAGACGCTCAAGGCATTGAGGTGATGAAGAAGCTCAAGGGCCAAATCACAAAAGTGGGCGAGGAATACGCCCGTACAGTGCTTCACCTTCACCCTCGGTTGGCGCCTGTCTCGGTCGCGGTGTTCCCCTTGTTGAAGAACAAGCCCGAACTGGTTGAGATGGCGCGTGGCCTGCGCAAGGACCTGCAAGGTGCCGGCTTGCGAGCGATCTACGACGACACGGGAGCTATCGGAAAGCTCTACCGTCGACAAGATGAGATCGGCACCCCTTGGTGTTTGACGGTCGATCACCAGTCGCTGACGGACCAAACGGTTACGATCCGAGATCGTGACACGATGCAGCAGGAGCGCGTTTCGGTCGCCAATTTGGCCTATTCGCTCATGTCCCGCATGCGCTAGAGGTGGCCCACGGGGCCCTCCGAGAAGAAAAGTCGAGCGTTCTTACACCGTTCCGCTTTTCTTCCCGCCGTTCCCCTGATAATACTTCGCGCGCGATGACATCCGTCAGTAAAGAGAAGTCCCCCTCCTCAAAGAAGTCGAAAACGAAAGCCGCTGTGCCTGCAGCCAAGGTCGCCAAAAGTGGCGACGTGCGGGTACCAAAAGCTTCTGCTTCGAAATCCGCAGCCAAAAAGAAGGCTGCTCCCTCTGCGAAAACCGCGAAAACAGCGAAAAAGGCCGCTGAAAAAGCTTCAGTTGGAAAAGCCAAGGCTGGAAAACGCATCTATTTCTTCGGCGACGGAAAGGCCGACGGAAACAAAGAGATGAAAAATCTGCTGGGTGGCAAAGGCGCCAATCTCGCAGAAATGACTCTCATCGGTGTACCTGTTCCTGCAGGCTTCACGCTCACCACCGACGTTTGCATCGAATTCTATGCACTAAAGCGCAAGCTTCCCCAGGGTCTGGAAGAAGACCTGAAGAAGAACATCGCTTTGGTTGAAAAAGCCCAGGGCAAGAAGTTCGGTGACCCAAAGAACCCTCTGTTGTTCTCTGTTCGCTCGGGCGCTCGCGCTTCGATGCCGGGCATGATGGACACCATCTTGAACCTCGGTCTGAACGACGAAGTCGCAGCAGGCTTGGCCAAGTCATCAGGGAACGAGCGCTTCGCTTACGACAGCTACCGTCGCTTCGTTGCCATGTACGGCGACGTTGTTCTCGATTTGAAGCCAGAGAACAAGGAAGATCACGATCCTTTCGAGGAACTGCTTGCCAAGAAGAAGCGCGCCGTTGGCGTAAAGAACGACTCGGACCTGTCAGCTCAGGACCTCAAAGAGCTCGTTGCTGATTTCAAAGCTGAAATCAAGAAGCGCAAGGGCATCGATTTCCCACAGAATCCTTACGAGCAGTTGCTGGGCGCCATCAAGGCCGTCTTCAATTCGTGGGAGAACCCACGGGCGAACTTGTACCGCCGCCTCAACGGCATCCCAGTAAGCTGGGGTACCGCGGTTACGGTTCAAGCCATGGTGTTCGGTAACAAGGGCGAAAACAGCGCAACGGGCGTTTGTTTCACCCGCGATCCTGCTAGCGGCGAGAACATGTACTACGGCGAATTCCTCATCAACGCCCAAGGCGAAGACGTGGTGGCCGGTACGCGAACCCCAGAGAAGATCGTCGAACTGCAAAAGACTTTCCCCAAGGCCTACAAGCAGCTCTATGACATCCGCCGCAAGCTGGAAAAGCACTACCGCGAGATGCAGGACATCGAGTTCACCATCGAAGATGGCAAGCTCTATATGTTGCAATGCCGAACTGGCAAGCGCACGGGCTTGGCAGGCGTCCGTATTGCCGTGGAAATGGTTGAGGAGAAGCTTATCTCCAAGGAAGACGCTCTGCTTCGGGTTGAAGCTGAAGCGTTGAACCAACTTCTGCGCCCTGTGTTCAACGGCTCGGCAAAGGTTAAGGCTGTTAAAGAAGGCCGAATGCTCGCAAAGGGCCTGCCAGCAGGACCAGGCGCAGCCACTGGCCGCATCGTGTTCCACTCGGAAGACGCTGTGGAATGGGCCGCTAAGGGCGAAACAGTCATCCTTTGTCGTCACGAGACGTCACCAGAAGACATCAGTGGCATGAACGCTGCTGAAGGTTTCCTTACGGCATTCGGCGGTATGACCTCGCACGCAGCGTTGGTTGCTCGTCAAATGGGCAAGGTCGCCATCGTTGGTTGCGACGCCATCTCGTTTGATTACCACGCAAAGACGATGACGGTTGATATGGGCAAGGACACCAAGGTCTTTACCCAGGGCGACTGGATCTCGATCGACGGCTTCGTCGGCGAGGTTATCGAAGGCCGCGTCGATACGACACCTTCCGAAGTCATTCGCGTCCTTATTGAAAAGGACCTCGACGCCAAGCACGCTCCGCTTTACCAGCAATACGCAAAGTTGCTGTCATGGGCAGACAGCTCTCGTCGTCTCCAGGTTCGTGCGAACGCCGATCAACCTGACCAAGCCGACGCAGCTGTGGCGTTCGGTGCGCAAGGTATCGGGTTGTGCCGTACAGAACACATGTTCTTCGGCACAGGCAAGATTGAACCGATGCGCGAAATGATTTTGGCCGAGACTCTCGACGAGCGCCGCAAGGCTCTTGAAAAGTTGCTGCCAATTCAACGTGAGGACTTCGCAGGTCTGTTCAGGAGCATGGGCAAGCGCCCTTGCACCATCCGGACCCTCGATCCCCCACTGCACGAGTTCTTGCCCCACGACGAAAAGGGCCAAAAAGAACTGGCGAAGATCACGCATAAGTCCTTCGACGCGATCAAAGCGCGCGTTGAAGAACTGCATGAATCGAACCCAATGTTGGGCCACCGTGGCTGCCGTTTGGGCATCTCTTACCCCGAGATCACCGAAATGCAGGCACGCGCAATCTTCGAAGCAGCGATTGACGTTGCTGAAGAAGGCATCGACGTCACCCCTGAAATCATGATCCCGCTGGTCGGCGCCAAGAAAGAGCTCGATTTGCAGGCTCAGGTTGTCAACGACGCAGCAGCTTCTGTGTTCAAGGCACGTGGCCGCAAGGTCAAGTACTTGGTTGGCACCATGATTGAAGTGCCTCGCGCAGCTGTAACGGCCGACAAAATCGCTGAAACGGCTCAGTTCTTCTCATTCGGCACGAACGATCTGACGCAAACCGCGTTTGGTCTTTCACGTGACGACTGCGGCAAGGTTCTGAACGCTTACCGCGAACAGGACGTGTACGCGGTGGATCCGTTCGTATCGGTCGATCAGGAGGGCGTCGGTGCACTCATGAAGATGGCCACCGAACTGGGCCGCAAGGCACGACCTGGCATGAAGATTGGTATCTGTGGCGAACAAGGTGGCGATCCCGCTTCCGTTGAGTTCTGTCACCGGTTGGGCTTGGACTACGTGTCCTGCTCGCCGTACCGCTTGCCAATCGCTCGCTTGGCAGCGGCTCAAGCAGCTATCAAAGAGAAGCGCGGGAAGTAGTTAACAGGGGAGGTCACTTTAGTGCCTTCCCTGTACGTTTTGTTTGACTCCGAAGCTCGTCGGAATAAGTCGACGAGCCTCGGTGTTCATTATGTGAATTGCCCGCGATGACCGGGATCGAGATTAATGGAGCGCCGCCGGTGCGAGAGTTTCCAAGAACATCCTGCTTTACGGCTTGTCGTGCGCTTGTTGGTGTCGTGGCTGCCGCTTTCACCTTCGGAACGAGTTCTTGTGATCTTGGCGGAGGGAAGAGCGGTATTACCGCCCCTTTAGACCGGGTTTTCTTACCTTCTGGCGCGAGCGTTGTCGATTCTGGCCGCCGATTGCTGGTAGTAAATTCCAATTCCGATCTGCGCTACAGCACGGGCACAGTAGTACCAATTGATCTCACGGCCGTGACGGAAGATCGAAACAAGGCCACTTGGTTGGCTTGTCCGAGCGTTGACTATCGGCCACTAAAGTCAGCCGGGCGGTTCTGCTGCAAGGACTTGCTCGATCCTCGGGTACTCAATTGCGACGATCGGCCCTATGCCGACAGCACTTCAACCGTACGCATCGGCAGTTTCGGAACGGCACCTGTTCTTCAAACCTTCGTGCGAGGGGGGCAGCGCGTAGATCGTCTGTTCTTCGCAGTAAGAGCAGATCCTTCAGTCACCTTCGTGGATGCCACCACCGAAGCGGGCCGATCTGTGCTGCGGTGCTCAGGCACAGTTGGTAGCCCCGTGATTGCCTCTAAAAATCCGCAATGTAGTGGTGACTTTCGGGTGGAGGCCGGAGTACTCGAAGGCAGTCAAGTGGACCTTCCTGAAGAGCCTTTTGACCTTCATATCGATCCGATCCTCGGCGTCCTATACGTAGGACACCTTGTCGGGGGCATTTCATCGCTCGACATTTGCGGCGCCGAGCTCGACATACAGCCACGGTTGGCTGGCGTTTTGGCAAGCGCCTATTCTGGAACGGAAGGTGCCGGCGGGGTTACATCGACAGTGCCAAGCCTCCCTGGAGATCCAACGGCCCCGGTGTTCACAACAGCCCGGGTTGGCTTCAGCCTAGGTCAGGTCTACCTTCGTGAAGGAAGGAACTTGGGCCAGTGTTCTAAGTTAGCCGCTCGTGATCTTACTCTTGTCGGTGCGGCTCCAAAAGCTGCGACCGCGTTTATTCCTCGGGGTGGAGATACCAGAGGGCTTGTGTATCAGCCCGAGCTCGGACGGGCGTTCATTCTTCATCACAACACACCTGGGAATCCGGCGGCGTTGTCGCGAGTCCGTTTTGTCACTAGCGCGCGTGGTGAGTCTGAGTTTGCGCCAGAGGAATCGATTGACGTGTGTGCGGGGCCTTCACAATTGCAGCTTCACGAAACGGGGCGCCGTTCGAGCTTGTTCATTACCTGTTTCGATTCCGGGCAAGTTTACGTTGTTGAGCCCGAATCGATGGTTGTCACAAATGCGATTGACGTAGGAAGAGGTCCGTCGATGTTGCTATTTGACGAAAACAATCGAGACATTGCCTATGTGACCGGCTTCGTTGACAACAATGTTTCGGTCATCGATTTGCGCATAAACAGCCCCACCGAGGCCCGCGTTGTCCAACGTATTGGCTTTCCTCGAACAAGCACGCAGCTATGACCGCTTCTCAATTCCTTCAATCCGCGGGCTCGTTGCTGCGCCGTTTTGTTTTCATCAGTTTGGCTATTGGACTGGGTTCCACCGTTCTCACAGGATGCGGCCAGGAGCCGGTCGTGGTGCCAAGCCGAACTCTTGATCGTCCAACCGATCTAGCGTTCCTTTGTTTGCGTTCAAACCCGACGGGTCTTGGAGGTCGGAACGTTGTCTCAGCAACACCGATGTCTGAATGCACCGCGACGCCGCTAAAACCGGGTGATTCGCGCGATGCCTTGTCGCCTTCTCGGACCTTAGGGTTGATGGGTTTGGTTACGAACTCCGCGCGAGGTGAACTTGGTGCGGTCGACTTCGATAGAAACCGAATGGTTGATCTCGATCCCGCAATTCCGGGCTTCAACATGTTACCAGTAGGCCAGTTGCCTGAATCCGTTGCGGTGAGTTCCGACGGCTGCAAAGCCGTTTCCGCAAACCGTGGTTCCTGTGACCTAAGCTTGGTCGATACCAGTCGATTGTTGGCAGGTGCCTTACCTACTGCAGATGCGGTAACTGGGGCGGGAGCCGTGGCAACAAGGTTCAAAATTCTGACCGATACCGGGCCGCTGCAAAGCCGTCCCGCCGAAGTGCTTTTCGTGCCTGAATCGACAGAGTCCGCAAGTCAGTGCAGCGTTGACGGACTTTCAAATGCCGGTCTTCGGAAGCCATGGCGAGCCATAGTCTCCTTCCCCTCATGTGGCCTTGTTGCCTTGGTTGAACTGCCATCGGGACGTTTGCTTAACAGTGTTTACGTCCGTGCCTCGGGTGTTGAACCAGCAGGCACCAACCCTCAGTGCCCCACTGACTGCGGTAACGTCGATGTTGGAAGTACAGGCGGTCTTCCACCGGGAAGGATTGCGGTAGAGTCGATGACGTTCTTGCCTTTCTCTAGGAATGAAAGCAGCCCGGGGCAAGAACTATATGTAGCTGCACGAGATTCAGATGTTTTGGTGCCGCTAAAGGTAACGGATTTAGGTGCGCTCGTTGAAGAACGGCCCCCTTTGAAGCTGGCCGAAGGTGCCAACGGTGTGTTCCGTCTTCGACCTTCAGTAGAACCTTTTGCCCCCACAGCAACCGCCTTTATTTCAGAAGGAAACGTAGGTCGGTATATCTATGTTGTGGCAGGTGACAGCTCAGTTAGAGTTGTTGATATCTCGAACACAGCAATCGGCGTCGGCGAGGTTGAGTGCGACGTAAACATCGACTCGAAGGTGTTGGCAACTGCGCCAGATTTAAATACGGCATGCGTGCCTGTTAGCAGTGGGTTGCCCCGAAGGCTTAGGGCCAAGGGGCCCGGCATTCAGATTCCACCGTTGGCGGCAGGACCTGATCTGTCGTCCCCTCATCCTGTTGATGTATCGTTCTTCCGCGCGAGAGCCTGGTCTGATGTAGCGGAGACTGTTGGTCGCGCGTACGATGGCGTCTTCGCCTACGTGCTGTTGTCGAACAGCGACATCTTAGTGGTTAACCTCGATACCAAACAGACTGTGAGCCTGCTTGGCGACACTGCCCCAAGGCGTCCATTCCCTCATACATTGCGAAATGCCCTGAACTTTCTTGAACTCGAAAAGGGCGGAAAGCGACCTCGAGTTTTTTCAGTACCCACAAGCAGCTTGGGAACGAACGATCTGCCCTTCGGCGTTCGGGCTGAATTGACGAGAGAAACGGCGCCTCGAATTGAGGGCTTTCCAAATACGACAAGTGCTTTCTGTTCCCCAGAAGCTTCGATCACGACCCCGGTAACAATTTATGCCTGCTTCGACCGGCCTGAAGAGACGATCGCGCAAAGCTGGGCAGTGATCTGGGAAGGCAACCTTAATGGCACAGATCGTTCCACGGGGCGACTTGCGAAATCACCGGCTGCGCCCTTGTCGCCGAACACTTTAGGCGTTTGGGAAGATGTCGGCGCTAACTATTGCGCATCAGGTGTTCAAGATGGTGACATTGTTCGCCTGGTTGGTTGCAACGTAGATACGGACTGCGGTCCCGCCGACGATTTCACTTGCGTTCCGTCTGTGGCTGGAACCCAGGGTTTGTGTGCGCGCAAAGCCAAAGCAGCCGCGTTCTTGGCGACATGCGGAAGGTTCTTGAGAAGCAGACGTCGGTACGAAGTTACTTTCAGTGGCGCGAAGCAGCTGGGACTAGGACTCAAGTTGCAAGAGATACCGAAACCATCGATCTCGACGTGTACAGTGGATGCAGACTGTAAGATTACCGGTATAGCTGGTTTCGCCTGTGCTGAACCCAACGCGGGCAAGGGAAAACGTTGCGTTGTACCTTGTGCAACTGATGCTGGGTGCGCCTCAGGATTCGTCTGTGAAGTGACAGGAATTCCCGCAGCCGGTTTTTGCGTAGAAGCTCCTGTTCCAAATCCTGATTGCTTGGCGGAAACGTCTATCTACAGGGTACAAGCAGGCAAATCATTCCTGGTTCAGGGTAGTTTCGCCCCATCGTTTGCCTCCACCGTGAACTCTGATGGTAGATGCGAACCACTTTCAAGCCGCAACCCGCGCTTTGCAAACCGCATCCCTTTGTCCGCTCCTCATTGTGCCAATACAGGGGCATCCATTTTGGATGAGGATAGTGTGAACGGGGTTCCCGCATCCGCTTTGGTTCTGCAGCAGTCTCCGATGACAGCCAGTGGGTTCTCGAATCCGTGTCTCTTCCAAGCCGTTAACGGTGACGACGAGCCTGGAACCGATCCAGCTTTCAAGGCTTCGGCGCACGTCAAGGCGTTGTTTGAAGGGCCTGATACCCGTTTTGTTATCACGAACCTCGAACAGCCCTTCGGAGATGGGGCGACGTTGCAGTTCCAGGTCAAAGGTGGGTTTCAGCCGGACCAGGTGGTTACCCGCACGCAGCCGCAAATTGCCATTCCAACCATGATGATCACGGGTCCGACGATTGTCCCGGCAGCGAAGGACGACAACCCACTAAATCCGGCCCGATATCCCTATGTTTATATCGTTGATAGCGGTCGATTGGGCTCTGAACAACACGGACAGATCCTTCGTCTTGATACGCGACGAGCAGGGTACGACGTCTCGGTTTCGACCCACCCATTCCAGATTCGCTAGTGGCCTTAGGTGCGCCGTCAGGCGCTGCCCCTACGGACTTCAGGATTCCGTCAACTAGGAAGATTTCGACGGAAATTTGACTTCCCACCCATGTGACCTATTAAACTACATGTATGGCGAATGTGGTTGATAGTGAGTTCCGGCTGTTTCGGTAACTCGAACTTTCACCACAAAAACCTTGTTCTGCGCGATTTTTTTGCTTCGCGCCGCCGAAAGGCGAAAGGTAACAGTCCATAGGAAAAGGCACTGAGAGGGAGAATGCGATACACTGCATCAGCTGCAATGGAGGATAGGACCCTGCGCGATGTTGAGCGCTGGAAAGACAAGATTGAGATTCGTCTCGATAACCGTCAGGTATTTTTCCTGTTCTTCGGTAGCGCATTGGTGGCGTGCTTGTTGTTTATCTTGGGCGTCGTCGTTGGCAAACGATTGGAATCCCGAGGTAGGGCAGCTGCCCCTGAAATTGAAGATCCGTTGGCATTGCTCGATCGCATTGCTGCAAGCCCGGGAACGGTTGACGAATCGATTACCTTTCCACGTACGTTGATTCAGGCGCCGGTTGTTAAAGCTGACAAGAAATTGGCGAAGACCGAAACCAAACTTGCGGTTTCGCCTCCTGCAGAGGCTCCAGCTGCCTTTGTGCAGCCTTCCCAGAAGCCGAAAACTGTTGAAATAGCCCCGGCGCGGGCTCCTGTTCCCGCTGCAGCCATCGTTCCGACCAAGGTAAGTGTTGTTTCGCCAGTCTCGAAAACCAACATTCCTCCAATCAACGCGGCCGCCAAGTTTTCTCTGCAACTAGGCTCGTTCCAAAGCAAGGAAGAAGCGGAATCATTCATGTCGGAGTTCACGTCTGCCGGGCCTTTCGTGGTGACGTCAGACATCCCGGGCAAAGGGCGCTGGTTCCGAGTGCGGGTTGGAAAGTTCTCGACGAGCGAAGAAGCAGTGAAGGCGAAGGCAGAGTTTGAACGACAGCACCAAAAGATCGCGTACATTGCGCCTCTTTAGTTGTCTTGTCGTTTAGAACATTAGTCCTACATTGAAGTGCAAGCGACCGAGTCGGCTGTCTCCGGGCCCTGGATCGAGTGGCCAGGCCCACGACAAACTGAGATCTCCGACTGGTAACTTGATGACCAAGGGAGTGACACCTGCACCGTGACGGAAACGCCGCGGTTGAACGGCCTCCAGTGAGTCTTCCACTATGCCGGTGTCTAAGAAAACGCCGGCATAGAACGCGCCACTGATTTGCGCCTGCAAATCTAGGTTGCTCAAGATGCGCAGGTTGCCGCCCAACGGATAGAACTGCACCAGGCTTAGCCCGTTTTCTCTTGGGTATTCGCGAACCTCAGTTCTGGCCCGCTCAAACTGGTAACCGCGCAAAGTGATGTCTCCTCCGGCAGAGAAGCGTTCGGTCTTTGGTAACAAAGTTGAACCATCAAGGGGAACTCCTTGAGCGTATCGCAGACTGTGCCGCAACGACCATCGTCGTGTCACGGGCACGACGCTCAGCGCTTGTAGCTGAACCTTGGCGAAGGTGTTCTCTCCGAACCCAAGAGACAATGCTGGACTGGCCAACTCGGCGAATCCATCAAGTTTGAATCCCTGCCTCGGCGCTAAACGATTGTCCAATTGAACCCACTCGAAGCCCAGGCCAGCCGCCCCGACCAAGGCCCCGATTCGGGCGGTTTTCTGCGATTCGTCTGCTCCAGGCCCACGCACAAGAAACTCTGTTCCACTGCTGTCTCGCAGTTGGTACCTTACAAAGGAATCGAATCCGGGGAACAGCTGCCGCAACAGCGAGATAGTGGCTGTGCCAACACGTGTGTCGCCCAACCGCTCGGTTTTACGGGCCAAATAATTTGCGCCCACCTGTAGTCGGAACATCGTCCCGGCCAAACGAGGGTCCTCGAAGTCGGCAGAAACGCTGCGCAGATTCTGGCCCCATCGCCCCACAGAGCGCAGGAAGTAGCCGCGACCCAAAAGATTGCCGTGGTCGTATCCGCCCGAAAAATAGAGTCCCAACGGGAATGTTGCGTCGGGCGCCTTCTGGTCTGTTGCGCCACCGACTCCAGCCCTCAGCACACCGTAGTGATCGTGTCGTTCTTGTACTTGTATCAAAAGGGGCACGCTTTTGAGACCCGCTTCAATTCCTGGAAAGGAAAGAGGGCTGGCGTTCGTAAAGTATTGCAGAAGCGCCAAATGCCGTTGGCCCTTCTCAAGCGTGCCGGTGGTTAGTTTGTCGCCAGGACGCGCGGTAACCCATTCAAGAATCGTCTGCTCCCGCGTTAGGAAATTTCCACGAATGAAGATGGGTCCTACAGTGGCGAGTTGACCTGGTGCCAAGAACCATTCAATTCGCCGCTTGTTACCCTCTTCCTCAATTTCGGAAACAGCTGTTCCATACGGGTAGCCTTGATCTCGTAACAATCGTTCAAGCGCGCGTTCATCGACATCAATCCGGCTAGGTATGAACGGATGGCCCTCCCGAGTGAGAATGGACTTCGTAAGAGTCTCGTCCGAAAGAGGCAGAGGCTTGCCGTCGCTCGAGCGAAACAGAACCTTGCTGACAGTGATGGGTTCGCCTTCGACAATCGTAAAGCGCACGTACAGGCTGTCGGAGTTTTGCCACGTTGCAAGATCGCGTTCGGACTCAAGATCCTCCAAAGGCCTAAAATCGCCTTCACGAGGCGCCACTTGCACTTCCACGCGCGTAGGACCGAACCCTGAAGCGACGTAATGGTCGCGAATGCGAAAGGCATCATTCTCTAGCTGCTTCAAAGAAGCAAAGCCGCCGCCACCAAGGCCCAGGTGTCCGTACCAAGGGAACGGCTTGACTTGAACGACCTCTGACAATCGTTCTAGAGACAGCGCGTGGTTACCTTCGAATGAAACGAGCTTGACGTAGATACGCGGACCCTCTTCGACCGTGAAGATCACTCGTTCCTTGTCGCTCGAGATCCGCTCACGGCGGGCCTTCACCTTTACCAGCATGTTGCCTCGCTGACGGTAGAAGAGAGCCAAAGCCGATCGGCTTTCCTGAATCTCGTAGTCGTCGAATACGCCCTGTTTGAAGAACGTGAGGTAATCCCGCAATTCGCTATCTGCACAACAGTCCGTACCTTCGAAGACTACATCTACCTTTTTGAAAGGCTCGACGAGGAGGCGGAGAGGGATGGTCTTTTCGCCTTGTTTGGCGGCCGCTTCGGGATCGAAATCAGGCAGCACACGGGTGGCGGGAAATCCAAGTTGGCGGTATCGCTCAACCAGTTTCGATACGTCAATGCGAAGCTGATTTCGAGAAAAAGGGCTTTCTCGCAGCCAGAGAAGATACCATTTGTAATGCCGGAAGATTTCTTCAACTTGTTCGTGCGCTAGAAGGTCGGACCCTTCGACATCGATCTTTCCGATGGGGTAGTCCGGACCAAGTGCGATGCTAACTGTAAGGTTGACAGGCGAGGGTTCCTTAGGTCTCGCGTCGAGGCGAATGGAAGCTTTGGCATCGAGATACCCTTGCGACTTGAGGAAGGTAAGGACCCGATCTATTTCCTCCGAAATCCAGGTTTGGCGCAAGGACCCAGGAGGAGGCAAGGTTTGCCCGGGGCGAATCGACAGCCGACGAATGATCTCGTCCTGTCGCAGCGGCCAATTGCCTTTTACGAAGATCTGCCTTAGCCGATCGTAGGGGTGTAAGGTGATTTGCAGCCGGACTTGATTCGCCGCTGAGCTGCTCTGCACCTCGGCCTGGTAGCCGATGCCGTCAAAGGCTTTCGTGATGCGAGCGACTGTGCCAATGGGCGTGCCCACGGCGTCGTAGTCGCCTGATTCAACAAACGTAGCTCCGCTGGGCAGCCAGGCTTTCACGAAGTCAACGAGCTTCGCTTCGGGATCGATGAGAGTTCCGGCAATCTTGAATTCCCTGACGGTGGGGAGCGTGACGGACTTTGATGCGGGTTCTAATATGGTGTCTACAATTTGCGCACGCGCCTTCTGCTCGGGCCCCATGATCGTCCCAAGCAAAAAGATGCAAACGAAAAAGCGTTGAACCTTCATGGTCAATTTAGGGAAGATCAAATCGGATTGGCCATTCGGCGAACAACTCAAGATTCAAGGAAGTATTGGTTTCAATGATGCCTTGCTGGGGAAGTGCCAAGTATTCGGCGAACGTGCGGAATGAAAAGAAATCGGCCAACCACAATCGAACTTCGTTGCGAGCCTCTCGTCGACCTTGAAAGCCTTGCAGGTAGTTCAGTTGCAAACGAAGGTAGCGACCGGCTCGACCGAATACACGCACTTCAACGCCATCGGGACCTAATGTCGGGCGAAGCTGCAACTTGTCTCCGGTCAAAAGACTAAGCGTGTCGCTGATGTATGGTTGTAGAAGGTTGTCGACCAAATCTCGGGTCACGTTGCCCGCCATCTGAACGCCTGTATCGATGTTCCTCCCTAGATTCGCGCTGCTGGTGCCAAAGCGAGCTGAACTTGTTGATGAGCGTCCGGAAAGAAGCAGCAGCAATGTTTCGTTCTGGTTAAGCCCTGTGTCACTGCTCGAGAAACTGATCTCCGCTTGGCTTACCGGCCCGCGAATGCGCATGCGTACGTTGTGCTCAAGCCCGTCGACGTCGGTTACAAGGCTTTCAGCCTCCAAGTTTAGTTCTGGAGTGGTTTCACCCAGAATTTTTGTTCCAACGAATACGATAGAGTTAACGCCAGGCGTGAGGTCGAAGTAGCCCCTTGATCCAGTTCCAGGGATTTTGAAACGTCCATCGGTTGGGAGGATCGTTCCGTCCAGTTGAGGGGCCCCAGCGGTCCCTCCAACATGTAGATCGACCAAGGCGTACATTTCCGGTGCAACGTTGTTTTGGATAAGGAATGTGTCGCCAATCGTGCGGACCCGCAGATCTAAGCGCATGCCCTCGATCAATGGGTTGGCTTCAGAGCGACCGTAGGCCTCGCCCAGAAGGCGGCTGGAGATCGCAAGATCTCGAATTGCAACATCTTGCGTGAAGCGACCGCTAACGATCCGCACATCGCCTTTTAAGCTCAGCTGCTTATGCAGATCGCCTTCAAGCTCCAACGAGAACCCGATATCGTCCAGCGCGAAAACACCTGGCGAACGGTATGCGAGTCGTTCTCCTCGCACAGGTAGCCGCGCGTACTTGATCTTCAAAGTTGGCAGCAACTGTTCGAAGACCAGTCGCCCCGGCTCTTCTCCATTGGCTCCGATCGTGATCGCACCTTGGTCGTCGATTGTCGCCCGAAGGTTCTGAATCGTTGCCTCTTGAGGATTAAGACTGAGATCTCCTGTCTCTATTCGAATCAACCTGCCAAGGTCGCGAAGCCGCAGTGAAACGCCCTTGATTGCTATCTTCGCGTCGAAGTCAGGTTTGAGTGGCGTTCCGCCAATTCTCCCACGCAAGCTCATAGTGCCATCCGCTTCGGTGACAGCTCCTGGAGCCAACAAGGGAAGTATCTTTGCGTTCAAGTTACCGTCCACGCCGATGCCGTACCGGGTGATCTGATAGTCTTTGTCGAAGGCAGCGCGTCCTTGAAGTTTCAATCTAGATTCGCCAATGGAGACGATCAGATTCTGCAACTCAAGATCGGAGGCACTGATCTTGATTCGACCTTCAGGGATGCTGACAGGAATATCCAGGGTTGGAAAACGAACCTCAATCCCACGGGTTACGGTTAGATTTCCTTCAACTGTTGGATGGGAAACGGGGCCGTGGGCACGCAGAGCTACGGTGATGTTGCCTTCAGAGCGTTGAACATAAGGTGCCAGTGCTGGCGCCAATAGCGCGAGGTCAAGTTGGCCTCGCACCACAGCGTTCTTGATTTGATCACCTTCGAGCGCTCCGCCCAATTCCAGGATGCCCCCCGTGGTTTCGAGCCGACTGGTTTCAAGTGCGATTTTGTCGCCGTTT
>Ga0105046_10002530_pt1 | contig 28880 bp, 19 predicted proteins | sample MAT03_FD_78385 | JGI IMG/M metagenome (GOLD analysis project Ga0105046, IMG submission 78385) | Freshwater microbial communities from Lake Fryxell liftoff mats and glacier meltwater in Antarctica - MAT-03 (megahit assembly) | ecosystem: Environmental > Aquatic > Freshwater > Ice > Liftoff... | reverse complement strand
GTTCGCTGCTGGTGTGACACGCCACCGTCGTGAACGCCCGCGGCCTGAGGAGGAGACACGTCGCAGATGGAGAGCCCTTACTGCCGCAGGCGCTGCTTTGCGGCGTCCACGATCGCCTTCACCTCACGCAATAACTGCGGCCCGTTGTAGGGAATGCCGTCCTTGATGATCCATTCGCTGCCGAGTGTGCGCACCTCCTTCCCGTCGCGCACGGCGGCCGTGCCACCGGCGTACAGCACCTTGAGGTCCTCGAGGGGATTGCCGTCGACCACGATCAGGTCGGCCAGCCAGCCCACGCGAACCCGGCCCAGTCGCGACTCCTCGCCCAGAATGCGCGCGTTATTGCCCGTGCAATGCTCGATGACTTTCAACGGGTGGAAGCCTGCCTCGGCGTGCAGCTCCATCTCGCGGATCAGGCCGTAGCCGTAGAGCTGGTAGATGAATCCGGCGTCGTCACCGCAGCCGATCGTGCCTCCCTTGCGTTCGAAGTCGCGCAACGCAGCCATCCAGATCCGGTAGTTCTCCTTCCAGAACACCTCGTCGGTGCTGCTCCAGCCGATGAAGTACGAGCCGTGATTGGCCGCGTCGGGCTTGAAGTAGTTCTCGAGCGAGGGATGCAGGTAGTCGGCGAACCACGGCTGCGTCTGTGCCCGCTGCAGATCGCGACTGGCCTCGTAGATGTTCATCGTCGGCACCCACGCCACGTTGGCTTTTACCATCGCAACCAGCAAAGAATCGAGGATCTTCGGATCCGCTTCTCGCCAGAGTCGACCGGCCCAGCGGAAGCGGTCGGTCTCGTCGGAGTAGTTGTAGTCGCTGGGGAAATTCTGTCGCAGGTTCGGGATCGCGGCATCGGGAATGCCGTACCAGTGTTCGATACTGGTGGTACCGAACTTCACATCGTCCCAGGCGTTGGTCTCCTCCACGCCGACGTGATGTGCGATGCGCAGGCCGATCTTGTGCGCCTCGTCCTCCATCGCCGCCATGATATCGCGCTGAATGCCGCCGATCTTGATTCCGTCCACGCCGAGGCGCTTCATCGCCTGTACGCGCGCCCGTGCGGCAGCCGGCGTGTCAATGCGATTGTTGTAGTCGAAGAACGGGTAGATGAACATCCGCGGGGCGACGATCTCGGCGCGGGCAGAGCGACCCCGCATCGCAACGCTCAGCGATTCACTCTCGGCACCGACTTCGCGCACCGTGGTGATGCCGCTCGCAAGCCAGATCTTGTGGTTGTACTCAAAGCCCCCCATGCTCTGTCCGCTGCGCTGCGACTGCATGTGTGCGTGCGCGTTGATCAGTCCGGGCAGGACGTACTTGCCGGTGGCGTCGATCTCGGCATCGGCCGCCGGGCGCTTGCTCCGCCCGGCTCGCAGCGCCACCGGGTCGAGTGACACCACCTCGACAATCGTGTTGCCCTCGACGATGATATCCATCGGCCCGCGGGCCGGTGTGCCGTTACCGTCGATGACGAGGGCGTTGCGGATGGCGAGACGCTTCACCCGCTGCCCGTGGGTGACGCCGCTGGTGGGACTGGGCTGGGCCGTGAGGCCAGTGGCGACCAGTGCGAGAAGCAGCAGGAGGGGGCGAACGCGTACCATCAGGGCTCCGGAGTAAACGTGGGTCAAAGAGACCATGTCCTAAGTAATGCATCTGCGCCAGCCATTTGGTGGCCTGTAATCGAAGTTGGTGGTGCAGGGCTGACGCGCGGCGACTTCAGTCGTCGTATTGATTGCGGCGTAAAGCTTTTTCGGCAACGATCGCTCCGCTCACCAAAGGGCACCGAGGAACCATGATCGCACGCCTGCCCCGCCTCGTGCTGGCCACCCTGCTCGCGGCGCTGCTGCCAGCCCCACCTGCCGATGGACAGTCGGCCGCGCCGCCAACGCCGTCCGCCAGCCGCACGGTCACCATTCTGCTCAACTCCGGGCTCTCAGGCGCCAATTCTTGGCTGCTGCTGGCCGAGTCGCGAGGATACTTCCGTGCCGAGGGGCTGGAGGTGCGCTTCACGACCGGCACAGCGCCGTACATGACGGCGGAACGGATTGAGCCGGAATCGTTCGACTTTGGCTATGGGGACATCAACGCCCTCATCGAGCAGGCGGCGATCCACCCCGAAACGGCGCCGGTGGGTGTGTTCATGGTGTTCAATCGCTCACCCTCGGCGATCGTGCTCCCGCGGGCGAGCCCGATCACGACCCCCGCCCAGTTGGTCGGGAAACGGATCATCGGTCATGCAAGCGATGTCGCGCTCAACACCTTCGATGCTTACGCGGCGCGAGCTCGCATCGATCCGTCGAAGGTCATGATCGTGCGCGACTCGAGTGACTGGCCAACGCTGATGACGCGGTTGCGCGAGGGACGGGCTGATGCGGTCTTTGGCGACATCAGCACGAGTATGGCGGTGGTCGAGGCGGCGGGAGGCGATGCGGAGGGAACGCTGCGTTTTCTGCGTTACAGTGATGCGGCGCCGGAGTTGTACGGCAGTGCACTGATGGCATCGCGTGCGATGGTGCGTTCGGAGCCAGGGGTCGTTCGTGCGTTCGTGCGCGCCGCCAATCGCGGGCTGGTGGCGACGGTCAGCGACCCTGACGCCGCGATTGCGGAGCTCGTCCGCCGAACGCCGGAGCTGCGCCCCGAGGTGGAGCGAAATCGGCTGTTGCGCACCTTGCACGGCGATATGGGTTCGCCGGAGGGGAAGAAACTGGGGATCGGCGACGTGGAGCCAAAGCGCCTGAGTCAGGCGATTCAACTGATGCGCGAAACGTCCCGGTTACCGCGACTGCCGCGCGCTGATGAAGTGTTCAGTCGCGCCTTTCTCCCTCCGCTGTCGGATCGCATCACGACGCTGGCTCACGAGCGTCGGTGATGTGGTGACGGCGTTGCCGCCGACTATCGCACTGCAACGGGATCGGTGCGTCCCTGAAACCACCGGGCGAGAAGCGTCAGCGAAAATGTGAGCAGAATGAGCAGCACACTGTACGCCGACGCCGTGCCGAACGCCTGACTGCGCAGCTGTTGCAGGATCTCGACCGAAACGGTTCGATTGCTGAGCGTGAACAGCAGCACGGTAGCCACGAACTCGCCCACTGCCGTGATGGCGGCGAGTACGGCGCCGGCGATCAGCCCCGGCTTCGCCGCCGGAATCACGACGCGCTTCATGGTCAGCCACCAGCTCGCCCCGAGGCCGCGGGCGGCGTCCTCGACACTCGGTTCCATCTGACGCAGCGAGCTCTGAACCGCGCTGGTCACCAGCGGCAGCCCGCGGATGAAGTAGGCCAGTGGCAGGATCCAGAAGGTGCCGACCAGCAGCACCTTGCCATGCAGCGGATCGAACGCATCGAAGGTGGATGCCAGTCCGATGGCGATCGCCGTCGGTGGAATGGTCCACGGGAGCACCGCCAGAATTTCCAGCAGCTTCCGCCCGCGGAACTTGCGGAGCACGGTGAGGTAGCCGATCACGAAGCAGACCAGCACATTGGCGGCGGTCGCCAGCAGCGCCATCACGAGCGTGTTGCGAATCGGCGGCAACAGCTGCGGGTCGGTGATCAGTCGCCGAAAGTTGTCGAGTGTGTACTCCGGCGGCAGCACCTGCGTGGTCCAGGCACCGTCGACGGCGAATGCGGTGAGCAGCACCATGCCATGCGGGAGCACCAGGACGGTCACGACGATCGTACTCAGCACGATGGCCGCTACGCGCGCAGCGCGTGATCGAACCGGGGTTCGCACTGCGCGCCCTTTGCTGGTGATGGTGTACTGGCGACGCCCCTCCAGCCAGCGCAGGAGGATCAGACCCGCAACGGCGCTCAACGCCAGCACCGTCGTCTCGACGAACGCGACACCGATGGCGTCGTTGAGCTTGGAGTTGATGATCTGCGTGGAAAGCACTCGTATCCCGCCGCCAAAGACGTACGGCGCGCTGAAGCTCCCGAGGCTGCTCATGAACACCAACAGTGATCCACCGGCCAGTGCCGGTGTCAGCAACGGCAGCGTGATCCGCATGAACCGTCGCAGTGGACCGTGCCCCAACCCGCGAGCTGCCTCGTCCAGCGAGGTGTCGAAGTTCTCCAGCGCGGCGCTGGCGAACAGGTACACGTACACGTACATCGTGTAGGCGTGCACGAACACGATCGCCCACGGGCCGGAGAGCGCCCACGGCGCGCGCGACATCGCGAACAGCGCCTGCACACTGCGCGTGACGGCGCCGCTCTCGCCATACAGAAAAAGGAACGCGATCACGCCCACCAGCGGCGGTAGCGCCGCCGGAAGGGTGGCCACCGCGCTGAGGACTTTGCGCCCCGGGAACTCGGCACGTTGCAGCAGCAGTGCGAGCGGCAGGCCGATCGCCACACTCGCGATCACGCTGGCAACGCTGATCCAGAGCGAGGTCCACAGGGCTTCACGGTCCGCCGGGCTTTCGAGGAACTCGCGCCAGTGTGTTCCGCCACCCTCGAGGCTCCCCGCGACGACCGCCACATTGGGAAACGCGACGATCCAGACGAGCAGCGCGATGATCGGCAGCGCGAGCAGCAGCGAGCGACGGTTCACGCACTCACCAGGGCAACGGGTTCGCGGTGAACGAGCACCCGGACGTTGTCGTTCACGGTGCCCCCACGCGATGGGGTGAGCACTTCGAGCGAGACGCCGCCGACATCGACCGTGTACGCCATCACCGCTCCGGCGAAGCGGCGTGCGGTGATCTGACCGGGCCACCCGGCACCATCGGTTTTGAGGTGCAGCGCCTCGGGGCGCAGGACGGCCAACGCATTCGGCAGCATCATCTCGCCGCCGCTGCGCGTCACCGCGACATCCTGCGTGGCACCGCCCAGCGTGATGCGTGCGTGTGTCCCACGATCGTCGGCAGGCACCAATACCCCACGGCCGATGAACTCGGCCACGGCACGTGAGGCGGGGCGATCGTAGAGCTGTTCCGGCGTGCCGTGCTGCAGCAGCGCACCGTGCTGCAACAGTGCGACGCGATCGGCGATTGCAAACGCGTCCTCCTGATCGTGCGTCACGAACAGCGCCGTCACGGCGGCACGCCGCAACGTCGCCCGCAATTCGCTCCGCATCTCTTCGCGCAGCGTTGGATCGAGATTCGACAGCGGTTCATCCAACAGCAGCACGCGAGGCCGGATGACCATCGCGCGGGCCATCGCCACACGCTGCTGTTCACCGCCGGAGAGCGCCTGGACCTGACGCGATGCCTTTTCGCCGAGTCCGACGTTCTCCAGCGCCTGGAGCGCGCGTGCGCGCCGCTCGGTGGACGCGATGCCGCGTGCCTCGAGACCGAACGCGACGTTGTCCTGCACGCTCAGGTGAGGGAAGAGGGCGTAGTGCTGAAACACCATGCCGAAGCCGCGCTTCTCCGGTGGCAGCTTCGTGATGTCGCGCCCGTCCAGCCGAATCGCGCCGGCATCAGGGAGTTCGTAGCCGGCGACCATGCGAAGGGTGGTCGTTTTCCCCGACCCGGAGGCGCCGACCAGCGCCAGCAGTTCGCCGGCGTGAATCTCCAGCGACAGATCCTGAACCGCCACCTGTCCGGCAAAACGGCGCGTGATGTGATCGAGTGTCAGTGACGCAGCGGCGCCCGAATCCTGTGCCATCACGAGCGCTTGCTGCTGTTACGGATCTCGGAGTCCCACTTTCGCATCCAGAGATTGAGGCTGTCTGCGAGCAGCTGGCGGTTCATCGGCATGGGCGTGATTCCAGTCTTCGCATCGCGTATCCATTGCGGGAGCGAATCGAGTGGGAGATCGGTCCGGACAGGAATACGATACAATGAATCCGCCGCATATCGCAACGACGCGCGTGACGTCACGAACTCATAGTACTGCTGCGCCAGTTCCTTATGGCGCGTACCCTTCATGATGGCAATTGCGTCCACCAGCACCGGTGTTCCGCTCCGCGGCACCTTCCACGCGATCGGAATCCTGGTCCGGCCTTCCAGTGTTGCGATATCCGGCATGTTGTAGAGCGTGATGACCCCTTCCCGTCGTCCAAGCTTCTGATAAAGAATCGTCGGATTGAGGGCGTATTCCCGGGTTTGTGCATCGAGCGCCTTGAGCCACGCAAAGCCGCTGTCGCTCTTGCCCGTCTGGGCGATGGAGCGAAGAATGATGGCGCCAAAGATCGCGCGCATCGTCCCGCTCGCGACTGGATCGCGAATCACGATCTTCCCTTTCCACTTCGGGTCGAGCAGGGCATCCCAGTCGGCCGGCGCTTCCTCCTCCTTCACCGCGTCACGGTTGTACGCAATCACTTCCGGGGTGAGATACGTGCCGTACCAGCGATCGTTTGCGTCGTGAGTCGCCGGATCGGTGGCCGCCGCCCAGGTGGGCTTGTACGCCACGAACAGATTGTCATTCGCCGCCCGCTCGAACATCTCGGATGGCGCACCGAACCAGATATCCGCCTGCGGATTCACCTTCTCGGCGCGTACCCGATCGAGAATCTCCTGCGATCCGATATCGAGCCACTGCACATCAACCGTCGGATGTCGCTTCTCGAACTCGCGTTCGTAATAGGCGAGCAGCTCCTTGCCGTGCGGTGAGTACACGACGAGGAGTGTGCGGCCGTCACCGCAACCGGCCAGTGCGGCAGTGGCGACGGTGAGGAGCAGTGTGCGCAGATGCGTGATGCCGTTCATGGAACAGGCCGACGACGAGCCGGCGGCGTCACATGACCGGCGTTGAGCAGGTTGACGAACAGCCGCGCCGCGCCGGGCACGCCGGCCGGCAGCTGGCGAAAAAGTGCGAGCGTCGTGAACACGTACGTCCCCTTGCCGATCTTCGCCGTCAGCAGTGCGTTCGGGTTCTCCGTTTCGTCGGGGTCGTGCATGCCGAGCACCGCGGTGTACGCTGGATCCGCAGTCGTTGGCATATAGGTCGAGCGTTCCTGAACCCAACCGTTCCAATCGCTGCGCTCAATGCGATTGGGCGAGGTCAGCAGACGTCTCTCGGCGCGAAGCACACGCACCGGTGCGTCCTCTTCCGTCACTCGCGCGGCGGGTCGACTGAAGGTGAGGGGAAACGGCGCCATCCCCGGTTTGCCGATATCGCCCTGCTGGTACTGCACGATCAGTGTGCCGCCGTTACGCACCCACGACTGTAACGTTGCCATCTTCGAGGCGAGCAGCGGCTGCGCCTCCAGCGCACGTGGGCCTACCACGACGACCTTGTAGCGCAGGAGCGAGGCGTCGCTGATCGATGCGGCGGTGAGCGGCTCGACCTGTGCTCCGAGCTGTGTGAGCATCGGTGCAACGTTGTCGGCCAATCCGGTGATGTAGCCGACCGGTCCGCGCGGTGCGGCGCCGGTCTCCACCGCTTCCAGTGCGACTGCGGCCGGGCGATAGAGATGCTGTGGCCGGATGTGGTCGTACTCGATACGCTGATAGCCGCTCGCGAAGGTCGTTGGTGTTCCCGCGATCATGGCCTCGACACTGGCACTCAGCACGGAGCGACCGCGCGGCAGCTGCCCTCGCAGCCTGAATGGAACAGCGACTTCGGTGCCGGCAATGAGCGATACGCGCTTTGCAGCGCTGTCACCGCCCAGCCCACGTGGCCACGACAGCCGAACGGTCACCGGACCGTCGACCGCCCCGTGCGCCGTCACCCGGACCATCACCGTGCGGTCGAACGCGGCGTTGGCGCGCACATAGCTCTCGGGTCCGCCATCGATGCGCACCGTGACGCGTGGCACGAACATCACGGGTGAATCGACCTGCCCGCGCACTTCGTCGATTCGCCGAAAGAGAATCGGTGCCGTGAGCTGCACTGCAATTCCGTTCACCAACGCCGGGACTGAGGCGTCAGGCCGCGCGCTCCGCCTCTCGTCATCCACTGTCGATGCCGGTTCCACAAACATGTCTCCGTCTCGCGTCGTCGGATCGAGGATCGCGTTGCCACGGCCCGAGAGCGAAGAATCGGCGAGGCGTCGCAGCCACCACGGGGCTGAGCGCGGGTAGGAGGGGAGTGGCAGTGTCGTCACGTAGGCCTCACCGGGAGCGATGGTGTCGCGCGGTGCCGGTGTGGTGGCGGTACTCGGCGTGAACACGGACACGCGTGCCACATTCGCCCCGCGATTCGTCACCCGCAACGTCAGCGTTGCCGTGTCGCCTTCGGCGATTAGTTCGCGATTGACCGTTGCTTCCAGCAGCAGTCCGCTGGCGGCGGCCGCGAGCTGCTGGAGCTGCCCGAACGTTCGAGCGGCGCTCAACATCATGTCGGCGTCACGTTCGCCGATGGACGACGCGATCGGCTCTTCGCCGCGGCACATGCCGCCGCGCGACGGCGCACCTTGCGAGCACCAGCGATCCAGCAGATGTCGCGCACGATCGATACGCGGCAGCGCAGTGGTGGGCACCAGCAGCGCGGGCTGCGTGCGCAACACCGCGAGCTGTGCGGTGAGACTGTCGAAGACAGGCGCGACGGCGCTGGGAGTCGTCACGGCGAATCGCGCCAGGGTGGCATCGCTGCCATCGAAGATGGTACGCTCCCTGTCGGCGGACGTTGCCTCATTCACGCGCGACGCCTCGCGACGGACATAGTCCGGCAGCGTGCCGCGCGGCTGGGCGACACCAAACCCCTGGCTGCGATGCTGACTGCGGCTCAGTCCAGCGATTTCACCCAGCGACTGCCCGCGAACCGGATCGTAGACTCCGACATCGATCTTGAGTGTGGCGTTGGCGGCGTTGAAGCGTGCGGCCCGGTAAAACTTGGAGACGGTCCACGGTGCTCCGTACACCGCGACCGGAAAGCGCACGGTATCCATGCTGGCGTCGTACGCCTCTCGCGCCAGCATTCCCGACACCTGATGATGCCCGTGCCCGTCGCGCGGCGTGCCGCTGAACACCGCCACGATCACCTGCGGCCGAAAGGCGCGCACGATCCGCACGACATCACCGAACAGGGAGTCTTTCGGCCAGTGCTTGTACGTTTCGGCGGCCGTCTTCGAGAAGCCGAAGTCGTACGCGCGCGTAAAGAACTGTCGTGCCCCATCGGTGCGCCGCGCGGCGAGGAGCTCCTCGGTGCGAATCACCCCGAGCGCTTCCCCGAGTTCGTTGCCAATGGCATTCTGGCCACCGTCACCACGGGTGAGCGAGAGATACGCTGCATCGACTTTCGCTCCCCGCGACAGCCAGCCGAGGAGCTGCGTATCCTCGTCGTCCGGATGTGCGCCGATCATCAGCACGCGGCCGGTGGTGCCGAGTGCGCTGGAGAGATCGTGCACGGCGACCGCGCCCTGTTGCGCGCGCAGTGCAGCGGGCAGGGCAAGCGCAATGGCAGCGACGAAGCGAAAAAGTGAGCGCACGTTGGTGAGCCTGACCTGAGAGTGAGCACTGCAAGCCCGCCACTGCGGCGGGCGTCGCACAGCGGCGCGCTCATCGATGCTGCAATGACGAGCGCGCCGTACCCGTTGCGTTCCGTACGATTCGGCTGCTACCGCGACGCCGACGCCTTCCGTTTCTTGCCGGTTGCCTTCTTCGCTGCAGTGACCTTCTTCGTTCCAGTGACCTGCTTCGTGGCGGTTGTCTTTTTCGGTGCAGCGGCCTTTTTCGCAGGGACGGTCGGTGACGGCGAGGCCTTCACCGTCACGGCTTTCGCCGCACCTGACGTCGACGTCGTCAGCGCTTCGCTGATGATGCGTGCCTGTTCCAGCTTGTGCGACGCCTCGTGGCCTTCGGCGGGGCTCGCGCGATCAGGTCGCCCAGCGTATCGCAACGTGAGCGACGTGCCGGTGGTCACGCGCAGGCGCGGCTCGGCGAAGGTCCACGCCCCCATGTTCTTCGGCTCCTCCTGCGTCCACACCACATCGGCGAGGTTGGGATACCGATCCACCACGGCACTGATTTCGGCGGCGGGCCATGGGTACAGCTCTTCCACGCGCACCACGGCAACCCGCTCACCCGGCTGCGCGGCACGGATCTCGTGATAGATCTTGCCGGTGCACAGCACCACGCGCGTCACCCGCTTCTCGCGACCCTTCGTCGTGGCGTCGTCGATGACCGGCTGAAACGACCCCGTCGCCAGATCGGCGAGCCCACTCATCGCATCGGGCAGACGCAGCATCGACTTCGGCTGCATCAACACCATCGGTCGGCGCGACGTGCGAAGCGCCTGCCTGCGCAGCAGGTGAAAGTACTGCGCCGGCGACGACGGATACGCCACCGTCATGTTCCCCTCGGCGCAGAGCTGCAGAAAGCGTTCGAGTCGTGCGGATGAATGCTCCGGACCCTGCCCCTCGTATCCGTGCGGCAGCAGCAGCACGAGACCCGAATCCTGATGCCACTTCGCGCGATCGGCGGCGAGGAACTGATCGATGATCGGTGCCGCGACGTTGGCGAAGTCACCGAACTGTGCTTCCCAGCAGACGAGCGTGTCGGCGGCGGCGGTGCTGAAGCCGTACTCAAAGCCCATCACTGCTGTTTCACTGAGCGGGCTGTTGGCGATTTCCATCGACGCTTTCGCGCCCGGTACATGTTGGAGTGCGGTGTACGTGGCCCCGGTGTTTGCGTCGTGCAGCACCGCCTGACGATGACTGAACGTGCCGCGTTCCACGTCCTGCCCCGTAAGGCGAATGTGCACGCCATCCTGAATCAGCGAGCCGAAGGCGAGTGACTCCGCATGGCCCCAGTCGATGGCGCTCGCCAACCCGTCGCGGCGACGCTCGAGCGTCTTCGCAAGGCGTGGATTGACCTGCAGCGACTTGGGCCAGGTGAGCAGTGCCTCGTTGAGGGCGGTGAGTCGCCCGACCGGGACAGCAGTGGTCACCGGCGCTGGTGCCGGTGGGTCTGGGATGTGATGGTCGTCGTCGGCCACGGTTGCTTTGCGCACCGAGTCGAAGATCCCTTCCAGATGTGCCGCGAATTCGGCGTCGATGGTGTCGACATCGGCATTGGTCAGCACACCGTCCCTGACCAGCCTGGCGCCCCACACCTGACGCGGCGTCGGGTGTGCCTTGACACGGGCGTAGAGCTCGGGCTGCGTGAAGAGCGGCTCGTCGGTTTCGTTGTGACCCCACCGGCGATAGCCCACCAGATCGATCAGGAAATCCTTGCTGAAGCGGGCGCGATAAGCGATCGCGATGCGCACCGCCATGACGCACGCCTCGGCGTCGTCGGCGTTCACATGCACGATCGGCACGTCAAATCCCTTTGCCAGATCGCTCGCGTAGTGCGTGCTGCGGGCGTCGATCGGATCGGTGGTAAAGCCCACCTGATTATTCGAAATGATGTGCAACGTGCCGCCGACTTCAAAGGCGCGCAGACGGCTCATGTTGAACGTCTCGGCCACGACCCCCTCACCGATGAACGCGGCGTCGCCGTGCACGCAGATCGTGAGGACCGTTTTCGGATCGCGCCTGCCTTCGATGCCTGCGAGCCGCTGGCGCGCGCGGGCCACGCCGTTGATGACAGGATTCGCGAATTCGAGATGGCTGGGATTGGGCACCAGCATCATGCTTACCGTGGCACCGGTTGGCAGCGTGCGCGTGCCCTCGAAGCCCATGTGGTACTTCACATCCCCCGTCTCGCTGTCCGGCGCGGCGCCGTGCCTTCCCTCGAATTCGGAGAAGAGACCGGCGTACGGCTTGCCCATGACGTTGGTGAGCACGTTGAGGCGGCCGCGGTGCGCCATGCCGATGACCACCTGCGTCGTGCCGTGGCCCGATGCTTCGGTGATCGCGGTATCGAGCATCGGGACCAGCGCGTCGGTGCCTTCGATACTGAAGCGCTTCTTTCCCTGATAGGCACGTCCGAGAAAGCGCTCGAGCCCATCGACCTGCGTGAGGCGTTTCAGCACACTCACCTTTTCGTCAGGCGAGAGCGCGCGCGTGAGCTGCTCCTCTCGCAGGATCGTGCGGAACCAGAGGCGTTCCGTTTCATCGGGGAGGTGCATCACTTCCAGCGCGAGCCGTGACGCATAGCGTCGGCGCAGCATGGCCATGACATCGGCGGCGGTGCGGAATCGCGGATCGTCGTAGCCGAGGGAAGACGCCGGCACGCGTGCCAGATCGGCGGCTGTGATCTTGTGATACTCGGGCGTCAGCTCGGCGGCACCGAGGGGCGAGGTGCCGAGGGGATCGAGTGGGACCGCCAGATGCCCGAAGAGGCGAATGTTCTGGGCCAGCGAGGCGGCGGCGGCGGCGAGGCGTGGGAGTTCGGGGTCCGCGCCCGAGGCCATCGCCTCACCGGCGACGGTGGTGGCGCTGAACTGTGCGGCGAGTCGAAAGAACTGGCGCCAGGACTCGTCCACGGAGGACGGATCGGCGCGGAACGCCTCGAACATTTCGGCGATGTAGCCGTCGTTGAAGGCGCTGGTGGTGATCTGGGTGTCGGCCATTCCGCAAATCTACTGCAGGCGGCGAGTGGTTTGGCGGTGGGGGTGTGGTGTGGCGCTGGAGTGCGTGCAGGAGGCGCGCGGGGTGCGCGCAGGACGCCCGGCGGATACGCATCGGTTTCAGGTCACCGGCGGTCGGGAACTGGGGCGAACGGTGGCCGCTTGGAACTGTATGACACGTAACCGACCCAACCGAGCTCGACCGCCGTCAGAGCGGGAGTCGAAGGTGTGCGCGCGGTGCGGAAAGCCGTTTACGTGGCGGAAGAAGTGGGAGCGCGATTGGGAGTCGGTGAAATACTGCTCGGAGCGGTGCCGGCGGGGGTAGTTCTCACTTGGCTCACCCCTCGATCCCGTACAGCCCCACCTGTATCCCTCCCACCCGCGTCTTCAGCACCTCGGTCGTCGCCGACTGCAGCGCGCGCACATGGCTCTGCTCGGCCATCAACAGTGCCACTCGCCACTCGGAAAATGGCCCATGGGCGAGCTTGCCGATCTGCACGAACAGTCCGATCAGTGCGTCAGCGTTTCCCACCCGTCGCCCATACGGTGCGTTACTGCACCAGGCACCGAACTCACTGGGTGGCTGGACGGCGTCGAGTGATTTCTGCTCAAACTGGACCATATTCGTAACGCCTGCCCGTTCGGCGTTCTCGGTGGCCATCCGGATCGCACCAGGGTCCCGATCACTGCCGATGATCGGTAGATCCGGCACATCGATGCCGGCGGCCTTGGTGGCGCGGCGGAGCGATGGCAGGACATCGCGGTCGGCGCCCGGCCAGTGCTCGAAGGCGAAGGGGCGTGCCCGACCGGGTGCCTGCTGTCGCGCGATCATCGCCGCTTCGATCGGGAAGGTGCCAGATCCGCACATCGGATCGAGGAACGGGAGGGTGCCGTCGTAGTCGGTGGCGAGCAGACATGCCGCCGCCACGGTCTCTCGCAGTGGCGCCTTCGCCAGCGCCTGCCGGTAGCCACGTCGATGCAGCAGGTCGCCGGAGGTGTCGGCGCTGACGGTCACGATGTCGTTCACGATGCGCACGAGCAGGCGCTGCGCCTCGTCGGTCGGCGCGTCGTCGTCGTCACTCTCCGTGAGACGGACCACCGGCACGTCCACGCCAAAGTGCTTTGCAATCTGCCGGACCACACGTTCGGCGACAGCGTCCGAGTGATAGAGGCGAGACTTGCGACAGGTGACCTTCACCGCCACCGGCTGGCCGGGAAGCAGCACCTGCCGCCACGGCATCTTCGCGGCGCCCTTCTCGAGATCGGCAAACCCCTGCGCCTTGAACTCGCCCAGCCGCACGATCACGCGCGACGCGGTCCGAAGCCAGAGGTTGGCGAGGGCGATGGTGCGGAAATCCGCCTGAAACGCGACCCCGTCGGGCGTCGGCGGCTCATGCGGAATGCCCAGCGCGGTGAGCTCAGCGGCGGTGATGGGCGCGATGCCAGGAGCGGTGATCGCGAAGGCGGACCATGAGGTAGACACCGAGCGAAGATAGCGGTCCGGACGTGCCGCCGTGGCGCTGCAGGGCGATCACTCCCCGCGCTGCGTCCAACCGACTACGCTGCTGCCTGCCGCGCGCTCGTCCGCCACTGCCACAGCCGGACGCCGAGCAGCGCTGCGAAGAGCGCGAGATACACCAGCGGCCAGAAGGTGTCCTTCTTCACCGCCCAGAGGTAGTGCGTCGTTGCGGTGATCGCCACCACATACGTCAGCTGATGAAGACGCTTCCAGCGTGCGCCGCCGAGCCGTTTGGCGATGCTCTTCGGCGACGTGATCGCCAGCGGCACGAGAATAAGCCAGCTCAGGAATCCAATCGTGATGTAGGGTCGCTTCACGATGCTGGCCCAGACCTCGCCGAACTGCAGCTCGAGATCAAGCCCGACGTACACAAGCATGTGCATCGTGGCATAAAAAAATACGAACAGGCCAAGCATCCTGCGATATGTGGCGAGCCACGTCCAGCCGGTGAGCTGACGCAGGGGCGTGATCGCCAGCGTGTACGCCAGGCTTCGCAGCGCGAGCGTACCGGTCTCGATCTCGAGAATCTTCACCACATCGCCTTCCAGACGATCGGTGAGCAGTGCGAACACCAGCCACGCCGCTGGCAACGCGAGCATGACGAACACCAGCGGCTTGAGCGCACGCGCGATGCGCGGCCCACGTGGCTGCACGCGACGGGTGACGGTCGGCGTTGGAGTGAGTCTCGCGGCGACAGCGGATGTCATTCCAGCGCGATCAGAAGTTGCGACGCAGATCCATTCCGCTGTACATCGACGCCACCTGCGCTTCATAGCCGTTGAACATCAACGTCGGCTTCTTGAAAATGTCGCCCAGCTTCCGCTCCCGCCCCTGACTCCAGCGTGGATGATCCACCGTCGGATTGACGTTGGCATAAAAGCCGTATTCATCCGACGCAGCCTTCATCCACGTGCTGGTGGGCTGCCGCTCGGTGAACTTGAGCTTCACGATCCCCTTGATGCTCTTGAACCCGTACTTCCAGGGAACGACCAACCGCAGCGGCGCGCCGTTCTGATTCGGCAGCGTCTTGCCGTACATGCCGGTGGCCAGAAACGCCAGCGGGTTCAGCGCTTCGTCGAGGCGCAGCCCTTCCGTGTACGGCCAGTCGATGGTGGCGCTCCGCTGACCGGGCATCCGCGACGGATCGTACAGCGTCGTGATCTCCACGTAGCGTGCCGACGGCAGCGGATCTGCCCGGCGAATGACATCGGCGAGCGGAATGCCGCGCCAGGGAATCACGGCGCTCCACGCCTCCACGCAGCGAAAGCGATAGGTACGATCTTCAACACGGCTCGGCGTCAAAAAATCGTCGAGCGGCATGCTGCCGGTCTTGCGGCACATCCCTTCGATCCTGACGGTCCACGGGCGGGTCTTGAACAGCTGCGAATTGGCTCTCGGATCTTCCTTGTCGGTGCCGAATTCGTAGTAGTTGTTGTAGCTGGTGACCTTCGCCTCGTCGCTCACCGCATCGCCTTGCGGCTGAGCGCCGACCGGCTGCAGCCCGCCGAACAATGCTTCAGCGGCGGCACCGGTCGCGCTGATCGCGCCGATGCTGCCGATGACGCCGAGGAACTGGCGTCGGTTGAGAAAATCCACCTCCGGAGTGACCTCGGAGGACGGCGGCTCGATTCGGTTGCGGATCAGCATGGGCAGATGGCTTGAAGGACAGCGGTGCGTGACAGACAGCTGGGACAGGATTCAGGACCGGCGGTGCCACAGGTGCCAGCACTCGCGCTGCTTACTCTACAACACCCGCTTCGCCCAGACGAGCCGTTGCACGATGTTGACGCCAACCAGCGCCGACATCACCCCGAAGAGGGTGGGTAGCTGGGCCGGAAACAGAAAGAACAGGCTGAAGAACACAATCGTTTCGAAGCCCGCCACCAGCGCGGGTGGCATCGTGACCGTTGTGAGTTCGCCGGTGGCAGCCGCTCCGGATGCACGCTTTTCCAGCACTGCCGACAGATACATCCAGCTGCAGGCATTGACGAAGAACATCGCTTCCAGCAGCACGGCCATGACGACCACGCCGCGGTTCAGGCTGCCGATTGCACACCCCAAGGGCACCGCCGCGTACACCACGAAATCGAAGAGGATGTCGAGATAACCGCCGAAATCCGTCTGCCGTTCCGTCAGTCGCGCCACCGAACCGTCAAGTCCATCCGCGATGCGATTGCCGAGCCAGAGCGCGAGGCCGATCGTCCACGCGCCGCGCACGGCGGCAAGCGCCGCGCCGAGGCCCAGCAAAAGCGCCACGAGGGAGATCGTATTTGGAGCCACTCCGCGGAAGAGCGTCGCGAGCGGCGCGAACCAGCGGTCCTTGAGACCGCGCAACAGATGATCGAACACGATGCGATTCAGACGGTGGAAAAGAGTCGGGCGTTGGTGACCGTACACTGTACCCGGTCGCCGGGCATGACGGATGTTCCGAGCCCCAGGCGGAGCGTCGCGGAACTGCCGGCTTCGCTCTGCACCTCGATCGACAGTTCGTGCGGTGCTTCGCGACGCGCGGTCACAAGCAGCACGGGTTGCTCGCCGTCACAGGTCGGGCCCAACGCGAGCTCGTGCGCGCGAACACACGCGATCGCGCTCCCTTCGCCAAAGCCCGCTGCCGGAATCGCACCACCGATCCACTCGAACCGGGGGACGCCGTTTCGGTTGACGACGGCACCTGGGATCTCGGTGAACACGCCAAGCAGTCTGGCGACATCCAGCGACGGTGGCGAGTTCACGATGACCGACGATGCGAGCGGGACGCTCAGATCGCCAGACCGTCCGATCGCGGCGATGTGGGATGCGACGCCCATCGCATCGTCCAGATCGTGTGTGACGAGGATCATCGCCGCACCGCTGGCCGCGCGCGCAGCCAGCAGAGCCGATCGCACATCACGGCGAACCGCTGGATCCAGCGATGAGAGTGGCTCGTCGAGCAGCAACACCGCTGGGTCGGCGCAGAGCGCCCGGGCCAATGCGACGCGATGGCGTTCGCCGCCGCTCAATTCACTGGGGTTGGCGCCAAGCACGTTCAGAATGCGCAGGCGATCGGACCATTCCACCGCTCGTCGCATCGCGACCGCTTTGGCGATTCCGCGAATGGTGAGGGGGAACGTGACGTTCTCCATCACCGAGAGATGTGGAAAGAGCACAGGCTCCTGATGCAGGTAGACGATGCTGCGTTGCTCAGGGAGAAGCGCGCTCACGTCGCGAGCGTGCACGTGTACGCTCCCGCCGGCGGCGGGGTGCAAACCGGCCACGGTGCGGAGCAGCGACGACTTCCCCGCCCCCGACTCTCCCAAAACAGCCAGGCACTCGCCACCGCTGACATCGAAGCTCACGTCGCACAGGCCCACTGCATAACCGGCAGGCACGATGAGCGACTGCGATCTCGCCGGATTCACCAGCAGTCTGCTTTCGCTGACGGTTCCGTTCGTCCGTGACGTTCGTGGACCACCAAACAGCACATGAAGCCCGCGCACACTCAATGCCACGGTCACGCCACCACCACCGATGTGTTCCGCGCTGCAACGCGCGCTGCGCCCAGCACGATCAACGCCGGGATCGTGAGCGCGAGGGCGCCCGCTGCCGCCCGCTGATCCTGCCCCGCCTGCAACATCGCCAACACGTCCAACGGCAGCGTTGCCACGGCGCCGCCACCAACCAGCAGTGTCAGAGCGACTTGCGACCAGCTCACCAGAAACCCGAGTGCCAGCGCATCGCTGATCGGGCGGCGCAGAAGTGGGAGCGCGACACGCGCCCAGCGGATGCCGGATGCGGCACCAAGCGTCGCCGCCGCCTCATCGAGGCGCGTATCCCACCGCAGGAACACCCCCAGAAAGATGAGCGTGAGGTACCCTAACGCCGGCACCAGATGTGCAAGGAGCACCCCAGCCAGCGATCCGCCCAACCCAAGTGCGAGTACCGTGAGTTGTAAGCCGATTCCGAGCGCCACCGGCGGCAGTGCAACGGCGGCGAATGCCAACAGTGCGATGGTTCGTTGCACCAGCGGTGTGCTGAGCGCCGCCGCGCGTCCGAGGGGCAAGGCGAGCGCGGTGCTGGCAACAGCAGTGAGCACGCCGAGCAGCAGACTGTTACGCAGTGCCGTCCGGTGCGAAGCGTCGAGCAGCAGCGCCGTCCACGCCGTCATGTCGTACGACGGCGAGAAGAGCGCTGGGTAAAACCATGCACGACTGACCGAAGTCAGGAGCAGCATCAGCAGGGGCGACAGGGCGAATGTCGTCAGCAGGATCACGGCGAGTGCGCGCGCACCGGGAAGTCGTCGCATTCTGCTCAGCGTTCAGCGCGCAGCGCTTCGTGCAGGACCGCTGCCAGCAGTGCAATCGCGCTCGCCGCGAGCGCAATCACATACGCGTCGCCGTGCGCCACACTATCCAGCGCCTGCCGTCGTTCCTGAATCAGCATTGGCACCGCAAGCGGAGAGCTCGGCGCCAGCACGAGCGCCAGTTCAAGCGACCCAAACACGAAGACGAAGACGGCCACGATACTCGGTGCCAAACCCCGCATCAGCAGTGGCAGCGTGATCGTGCGCAACGCCTGCCAGCGCGTGGCCCCGAGCGTTCGTGCGGCATCGGCCAGCGCCACACCGCGCAGCGATTGCAGCGACAGCGCGACCAGCGCAAGAAACGGCAGCTCCTTCCAGACCACCGCCACGATCACACCGATTGCCAACCGGTCGTAGACCAGCGCAGGAAACTGGGCAGGAGTCGACACCAGCTGCATCGCGAATCCAGCGCGTGAAACCCACCCGCTCTGCGACAGCAACAGCAGCACCGCGATCGCGGCGGCCAGCGTCGGCACCGGTAGTGGCAGCGCCGACACCTTGCGCGCGAACCGATCTACGGCCGAGTTCCCGCCAAAACACAGCGCGATGATGAGCGCGCCAACCAGCGAAACCGCCGTGCCGATGGTCGCAATCCACAGCGACAGGGCAACGGACCGCAGTACCTGTGGATCGGTGAGCACTCGGCCAGGTGCACTCGGCGATGCGTTGCCGGTGTACCCGAACGCCCCCGCAACGAGGTACCCGATGCCGAGTAGCATCGGCACGCCGAGGAGGGTGCCGGCCAGGGCAACCGGCACCAGATTCGTCCGGGCGCTGGAAGAGTGTGGAATCATGCAGAGAGAGTGTACACCGCGACGATCCGGCGCAATCTCACCGGATCATTCGGCGCCAGTCATCCTGGAGCCGCTCATGGTACTTCGGTGACACCTCGGGCCGCGCGACGGCCCGCAGCGATTCGGCAGGCACCAACCGGGGATCGTTCACGACCGAATCGAATCGAACGCGCCACGCAGCCGGCAAGCTGGTGAGCCGCAGGACTGTGCCATCGGCCCACACCGTCGGTCGCTGCTTCTCGAGCTGCGCTGCGGGAGACAGCAGAAAGTTGGCCACGACCATCGCACCGGCCGCGCTGGGCGCGTTGAATGGAATACCGAGGAAGTGTGCGTTCGCGATCGTACCATCGCGCAGGACCAGAGCACGACTGGTGGAGGGCAGGACACCCTGCATCGCCTTCGTCACCGCCTCATTCTGATTGTTCGAGAGGCTGAAGTCGATTTCACCGTTCGCAAAGAGGCGGTGCAGCGCGGCCACGTCGGGCGGATACTGCGTTCCCTTGCGCCACAGCGACGGCTTGAGTGAGTCGAGCCAGGCGAACAGCGTGGTGCGCCCATCGAGGTAGCGTGTCGAGTCAAAGCCACCGCGGTACGTCTCAACGCCACCGTTGAGGGCGTACATGAGCCCCTTGAGAAAGGTGACGCCGGCAAAGCTCTGGTCGTAAGTGAATCGGCCGGGGTGAGCACGGATCCATTCAGCAAGCTCCCGTACGGTGTGCGGTGGCGTTCGTGTGCGCGCACTGTCGTAGATCAGCGCCAGCTGTACCGTGCCCCACGGGGATTCATAGCCCGCCGGGTCCTGCTCGAAGTCGCGGCTGATGATCGGCGATGCACTGTCCACGAAAGCGGCGGCGGGGAGCACCATACTCCACGGCCCCGCCAGCAGTTGACGCGTGCGAAGCGCTGCAAAGGTCTCACCGTTGATCCAGAGCAGGCTCGCCGTGCCTGCCGCCGTTTTCGACTCCTTCTCGACCATGAGCTGGTCGACGAGTTCGTTCCCCTGACCGCTCACCACCCGCAGCGTGACACCGTATTCCGACAGCAGACGTGGGACCACCCACCTGTCGACGAAGCTGTTGATTGCCGGATCGCCACGCCACATCCGCCACACCACCGTGGTGCCACGCGCGCGTGCGAGCACGGAGTCCCATGGCAGACGTGCCAACGCGGCGGCAGTCGGCGGAGGCGTGGTGCGCGCACACGCCGACAGCACCGCTGTCGCGAAACCCATCGCAAACACAATTGCCCGCGCGTGGGCGGCGATCGTGACAGGCCTCATGCGCCGCACACGTCTGCGAGCCGGTCCGCGCTCGCGTCGCGCTGCAAATCAGAATGCATACTGGGCGGAAAACTGCATCTGTCGAGCCGGTGCTGCGCTGGGGTAGACCACAACGTCCCCGGTGCGCCCGACCTGTGTTCGTGCCCCGCCGCCTGGCAGACCGTTCGCATACCCGCTCACGTTCAGTGCATTGAATGCGTTGAAGAGATCGGCGCGGAGCTGCACCGGCCCAAGCGCGTACCCTGCACTGAAGTTGACGAGCGTTGCAGCGGGGAGACGCTCACCGTTTCTCGGCACGCCGAAAAAGCGATCCTGATTGCCGAGGAAACCATTTCCAAAGGTATCGCCTGAGCCGTCGAGATCGCAGAATGTCGCGCCGCAGAACCCGGCGATGCGATTGATCGGGGTGCCGGACTGGGCATCGAAGACGGTGCTCAGCGTCAGGCGCCTCACTCCCGTGTATACAGCGCGAAGTGAAAACTTGTGGCGACGATCATTCACCGCATCGGCCCACTCCGCCGCGAAATCATTGCCCTGCGTCGCGTTGAAGTTGATGTCCTCGGTGTTGTTGCGCGACCGGCTCACGGTGTAGTTGGCGTCCAGCAGAACGGTGCGCTCGGGCTGCCACCGAACTGCAGTGGTGAGACCGAGGTAGTTCGCTTCACCCTGTGATGCCGAGGTGGTGAGACGCCGAAAGCTTCCCGTGACCGGCGCAATCGGCCGGAAGGTGTCTCCCGTCGACACGGGGAGCGATGTGACGTCGCCGGCGCGGATGCCGCGGGTATTGGCGTTCAGGTCGTAGCTGAGCGGCAACTTGTTGCTCTGCGTCGCAACGGCATCGATCGTCACACCAAGGGCCGGCGTCAGCTGATGCTGAAAGCCGAGGCTGACCTGATCGCTGTACGGCTGCTCCAGCCCGAGTGCAAAGAGACGGCGAATCTCCCGTGGCGGAAAGGTGCTCGTCTGCGACGCCAGCGCAGGGCCGCGCGGCCCTTGCAGGTACGCCGGCGCCTGTGCGCCGTCGAGGGTGATGCTGGCGTTGCCCTCGGCGCCGAACTGCACGGCGTCGGAGTAGATGGCGTACGGAAACTTGCCGGTGTATCGACCCACCCCGGCGCGAAGCACGGTGCGTTGTGTGGGTGTGAAGTTGACTGACAGGCGCGGCTGGAAGTTGTTCAGATCGGGGCTGCTCTCGCCACGCGATGTGAGGTCGTCGTAGTCCCACCGCAGTCCGGTGTTCACCGTCACTGTGGCTGTTGGCGTCCAGCGATCTTCAATCCACGCGCTGGTGAGCAGCTGCGTGAGATTCACCTGCTTCTGTCGCGCGTCGATGGTGTATCGCAACACCTGCACATTCTGCGGGACATCCGCAAAGGTGAAGAACTTGTCCGGCGCCGGCACGATGTTGCCGGTGTTCAGCACCGTGTAACTTCCGATCGGGTTGGTGTTCGAACCGGTGAGCTGGAACGAACTCCGGGCGATATCGGCGCCGGCACTGATGGTGTGGCGGTCACCCAGTTGACGGCGATGCTCTGTGCGCAGCTGCAGTTGTCGTTCTGACTCGTCGAAGACAAAGTTGCTCGAGCCAACCACGGCCTGCGCGATCGTGTTGCCCGGTCGAGTCGGATCGTTGGCGACGATCGTCACCTGCGGCGTACTGAAGTCGCTGCGCGTCGGAGGGAAGTTCCAACGGAACGTGCCGAACTGCAGCGAGGTGACCTGGCTTGCACGCCCGTTGCTCAATGGGGCGCGGTGCGTCACGCTGGTGAGCGATCCGATGCGCTGCGTGCGTGTATCGGCTTCAGGCGCCAGCACACCGCTCCCCTGCCCGGCGCGATCGGTGCTCGTGAGCGCGAACTTCCCCGTCACGCTGCCGGCGTTGCCAAGTCCGTGGTCGATCCGGCCGAAGGCTTTGTATATCTGACGGAGTTCGCGCCCGACGAACGGCACGCTGGTGGTGGAGGCGATCCGGTCCTCGTTTTCGTTCGTGTATTCCAGCGCGCCGAAGATGAAGGTGCGATCCTTGAGCAGCGGGCCGCCGCCGGCGGCACCGAGTTGTGTGCGGCGAAAGCCATCCTGCGCACGGTTGAAGGCGCCCGCATTGCTCCCCGGAATGATCCTTGCCCGCGCATCGAATGGCACGCCGGGGCGATTGTACGCGAAAGCCTCACCGCCCCACCGCGACTTGCCCGCGCGCGTTTCGAACTGCACGACGCCGTTGCTGCTGCGCCCAATGTCGGCGCCGTACGTATTCGCAGCGACGCTCAGGCGTTCCAGCGCTGAGAGCGGCAGCTCGACGCGCGCGCCGCCGAGGAACCCTTCGTTGTTCTCCAGTCCATCGATCGTGTACGACGTGTAGAGCGCGTTGCTGCCGTTGATGCTGAGGCGTGGCGCATCGCCAAAGAATCCGGTCGCCTGCGCCACGTTCGGCAGCGTGAAGGCGAGCGAGATGGGGTCACGGGCATCGGTTGGGAGCGCGTTCAACTCCTTCCGTTCCACGGTGCCCCCCACGGTCGCGTTCGTGGTGTTCAGAAGGCGTCGCGGCTTGTCGGCAACCACACTGACCACCGACAACGGTGCGGCGGTCGAGTCACGGAACCGCCGGCACTCGGTGGAGGCGGGCCGACGCCGACACGGGAGTGTATCCGCGGGAGCCAACTGGGCCGACATGAGCGCAGGAAGTGCGGCGAGCACCGCGATTGCGGCGGAAGGGAAGTGGCGCATCGTGAACAAGATATGTTTGACGGGTGAGTCTCGGTTTCACATAGGCGACCGGGGCATGAATCGTTCCCATTTCTTCTACGCCACCGTCCCCGACTCGGATGTCGATGCCGCCTCTGTTCGCCACCACGCTGTTCGGAATCTCAGCCGCTGAGTGGCTTAAAATGCTTGCGATTGCCGCGGGCGTCATCGCCCTGCTGTGGGCGATCCGCGAGCTGATCGTGCGACGCTTGAAGGAAGCTGCGGCCACCGAGACGTGGGTGGACGATCTGCTGCTGCTGCTGGCGCAGCGTACGTCGCGGGTCTACATGGTCGCGATGGGCGCGGTCGTGGCGGTGCTCTACAAGACGTCGGAACAAACATTACCGACGTGGTTGCGCCTGCTGATCGTGGCGGTTTTCTCGTTGCAGCTCCTTCGGTGGGCCAACGCCACCGTCGACTTCTGGCTGCGGCGCATGGATCGGTCGCACAGCGGTGCCGACGACGCGCGCGGCTCGTTCGCCGTCGTCGGGGTGCTGGTGCGCATCGCCGTCTTTCTTCTGGTGCTGGTGCTGGCGCTGGACAACTTCGGCGTGAATGTGACCGCGCTGGTGACAGGGCTTGGCATTACCGGTATCGCCGTCGCGCTGGCGGTGCAGAACATCCTCGGCGATCTGCTGGCGGCGCTCGCGATCACGTTCGACAAGCCGTTCACGGTGGGCGATGAGATCTCCGTCGGCGATGTGACGGGACGCGTGGAGCGACTGGGCCTCAAGACGACGCGAGTCCGTCTGGCGACGGGTGAAGAGGTGAGCGTGGCCAACGCCGAAGTCATGAAAACTCGGCTCACGAACATTTCTCGCTCACACACACGGATGCTCGCGCTCACCGTATCGTGTGCAGCGACGGGGGTTTCTGGCGCGTCACTGCTCGCGCTCACCGATGCACTCGCTGAGGCGGCGCGCGGCGTGAGCGGCGTGCAGTCCGCCGTGGCGGCGCTCCACTCGGTGGTGGACGGGAAAGCGCGGGTCGTCGTCGAGAGTGTGTTGCGCGATTCGCATCACGTGGCGGCGGTGCGTGGGTTGTTGGTCGCGTCGCTCTGCGATGCGGCGGCCGTCGCCGGCCAGCCGGTTCTGGCGGTCGAGGTGCTGCCGGGACTGCGCGCGGCGTAACCGCGCACAGTCCCGGATATGCTTACCGCGCCGACGGCAGGGTCACCGTCTCCTTCCGGCCGTTGCGCAGAATCTCCACCCGCTGCGCTTGGCCACGGTCGAACGTGATGTCCAGTGCTGCGCCGTCGCGCACCCCGCGACCCTCGACTGTCAGGATCACATCGCCCGCCTTCAGTGGCGCCCATTCGTCGCGTGAGCGCACGACCAGTGCGCCACTCTCGCTCCCCTTGCCGAACTGCTGCGCAAAGTCGCGATCGACTGCGGCGAGCGAGAGTCCGCTCAGCACCAACGTCGCACCATCGGTCTGGCCGTGAATAATTCCGCGCATACGGCTGCGTGGTGCGCCGTCGCGACTCCGCTCCCCCTCTCCATCCATGAACGTCATTCGATCCCGCTGGTCGTCGATGCGAATACGCGCCATCTCCCGTTGAACGTTTGCGCGCGACCGCGCGACTTCGCGTTGCGTCCCCGCCAACTGCCGCTGCGTGTCTGCGAACTCTCGTATCGACTCCGATCCCCGCATCTCTCCGTCCATGTTGACGCTGACCCGCCCACCTGGCCCCTGCATCCAATCCGTGTCGAAGCTCCAGCCGCGCTCGCGCTTCGGCATCACCGACACGGTGCGCCGCTTGCCCTCTGAGATCACCTCGAGGCGAACCGGTTGTGAATCGGGTGCTGCGTTCATCGTGCGCCGGAATCGCGACACACGAGCGGTCGCTGCCTCACTCTCTCCGGCATCGCTGACGGCGACGCGCAGATCGACGCCATTGATGCTGGCGACGCGGTCTCCTTCGAACAGCCCCGCCGAGTCGGCGGCGCCACCCTGCGCCACACTCACGATCATGAGCCCCGACGTGTCGCGCATGGAGCCGCGCTCGGAGAAGCTCACCCCCAGCACGCGTCGGCCGGAGCGCATCGCACGCATCGTCGCCCCCATCGCCGACTCGCCAAGTACCACGCGCCTGGTCTCGCGCTTGCCGTCTGTGAGCACCACCAGCGTGACCGTGTCACCCGGCTGCTTCCGTTCCAGCGTGCGCCGCAGACGATTCTCCGGCAACGCTTCGCCGGCATAGTCCCCGAGGTCGCGCGGATCGACGCGAAGGTCCACACCGTCGATGGATGCCAACCGCGCACCGCGCGCGATTCCCGCCTTCGATGCCGGCATACCATCCTCCACCTCGCTCACCAGCAGTCCGAGCGTGTCAGCTGGCCCCGACGAGTTGCGCGGTGTGATGCCGAGGTACCCGCGATTCGCAATCGAGAGCGTCACGCCGTTGAAAATGGTGCGCGCTGCCGCCCACACTCGCTCCACAGATTCCGGTGGCTGCGGGGCAGCTGGTGCGGTGGGGTTCTGCGCCGTGAGCGCGACGGCGGAGAGCGGAACTACCACACCGCAGATGGCAGCGGCGCGACGTATCGATGAGGCTGTAGGCATGGGGGCTCCGGCGGTCGTGCTGCCAGCGCCGGGTGCGCGGGTCAGCCTTTATCCCTCTGACACTCCGGTCACGCCTGAGGGTTGCCGCGCTTTCGGACGGATCGCGCACGGGATGGGCACCCCGGAGAGCGAGACCCGCCCACGATCACGCGCGCCCTTACATCACGACGTTCAGCAACCGACCGGGGATGAAGATGATCTTCTTCGGTTCACCGACGACGAACTTGGCGATGTTCACCTGCGTGAGCGCTTCGGCAAAGACGTCGGCCTGCGTGGCGTCCTTGCTCACAGTCACGGTGCCTCGCGTCTTGCCACCGATCTGGACGGCGACTGTAATGGTGTCGCTCACCAGCAGCGCCGCATCGAACGCGGGCCATCCGCTGTCGAACACGGAACGCGCACCGCCCAGAAACTCCCAGCACGCCTCGGCGATATGCGGTGCGAACGGCGCAACCAGCTGCACCAGTGGCAACACTTCGTCGCGATGCACCGCGCGCTCGTTGGCACGCAGCACGTTCACGTACTCCATCATGGCAGCGATGGCGGTGTTGTAGCCGAGCGCCGGAATGTCCTCGCTCACCTTCCTGATCGTGGCGTGCAGCTTGCGCAGCACGCTATCGTCGGCCGCACCGGTAATCACGCTGTCGTGCACGGAGCCCCAGATCCGGTCCAGAAAGCGACGCACCCCGGTGATGCCGCTGTCGCGGTAGTCTCCACCTTCCTCGTACGGGCCGAGGAACATCAGATAGGTGCGAAACGCATCGGCGCCCCAGCGATCGATCAGTTCGTCGGGGTTCACGACGTTCCCCTTCGACTTCGACATCTTCGCCCCGTCACGGATGATCATGCCGTGGGCCCGGAATCGCGTGAACGGTTCCTCGAAGTCCAGATGGCCGGCGTCGTGCAGCGCCATCGTGATGAAGCGTGAGTAGAGCAGGTGCAACACGGCGTGTTCGTTACCGCCGATGTAGGTGCTCACGGGCAGCCAGCGCTGCGTGAGCGCGGCGTCGAAGGCGACATCGCTCCGGTCGGCGCTCGGATAGCGCAGGAAGTACCACGAGCTGTCGAGGAAGGTGTCGGAGACATCGGTCTCACGACGACTCATCTCCCCGCAGGTGGGGCAGGGCACGCGATACCACTCATCGTGTCGCGCGAGAGGTGAGATACCGCTGTCATCGGGCCGGAAATCCTCGATCAGCGGCAACACCACCGGCAGCTGGTCTTCCGGCACCGGCACCGGACCACAGCTGTCGCAGTAGATGATCGGGATCGGCGGTCCCCAGTACCGCTGTCGCGAGATGCACCAGTCGTTGAGCCGATAGTTCACCACCGGCGCCGCGCTGAATCGCTCCTCCAGCCACGCGACCACCGCTTTCTTCGCCTCGGGAACAGGCATTTCGTCGAACTGCGCCGAGTTCACCAGGCGATCGGTGTCAGCCTTGGCCGCATACGCTTCGGTGAGTGGTGCGGTGGCATCGTCGTCCACGCCCACGACGACGCGGACGATCGGCAGCGCAAAGTTCTGCGCAAACTCGAAGTCACGCTGATCGTGCCCAGGCACGCCCATCACCGCGCCGGTGCCGTACTCCATCAGCACGTAGTCGGCGATCCAGACAGGAATCGCCTTGCCCGTGGCCGGATTGATCGCTTCGGCGCCGGTGAAGACACCGGTCTTCTCCTTGTTCACCTTGCGTGCGACAACATCCTGCGTGCGGGTACGATCGATGTACGCGTCGACGGCGGCGCGCTGCGACGGCGTCACGATCTCGGACACCAGCGGATGCTCGGGTGCGAGCACGACCCACGTTGCGCCGAAGATCGTATCGGCGCGCGTCGTGAACACCGTGACATCGTGCGCATTCGCCACGCGGAAGGTCACGTGCGCTCCCTCACTCCGCCCAATCCAGTTCCGCTGCGCCTGCCGCGTGCTTTCGCTCCAGTCGAGCGTCGCGATGTTGTCCAGCAGGCGCGGTGCGTACTGCGAGGTGCGGAAGAACCACTGCTCCAGCAGGCGCTGCTCCACCAGCGAGTCGCAGCGCTCGCAGTGCCCATCCTTCACCTGTTCGTTGGCCAGCACCGTCTTGCAGCTGGGGCACCAGTTCACCGCCGCCGCTTTCTTGTAGGCGAGGCCCTGCTTGTACAACTGCAGAAAGAGCCACTGCGTCCACTTGTAGTACGACGGATCGCTGGTGACGACCTCCTTGCTCCAGTCCACCATCAGGCCGGCCCGGTGCAGCTGCCGGCGGAAGTTCTCGACGTTCCTGGGCGTCAGGATCGCCGGATGGGCCCCGACCTTGATCGCAAAGTTCTCGGAATGGATCCCAAAGCTGTCGAAACCGATTGGTTGGAAGACGGTCTTGCCCTGCAGCCGCTGATACCGGCCGTGGATGTCGGCGCCGGTAAAGGCAAACAGGTTACCGATGTGCAGCCCCTCCGCCGATGGATAGGGGAACATCATCAGCTGGTAGTACGGGTCCTGACCCTGCCACAGCTCCGGGGAATTGGTCCCCTGTTCGGCCCAGCGCTGCTGCCAGGTGGCTTCAAGGGCAGCGGGGTCGTAGGCGGGGGTTTCAGGCAGGACGGGCGTGTCGGAGGGGGGCATCGGCGGGGTACGGGATGCCGCAGGGCATCAGTTCAGTGCAGTTCGGCGATTCTCGCACGTATGCGTTTCCCCCTAACTTACCCGAGTGCCGTCTCCCTCTGAAAGCGTGAATCGCGTCGTCCTGCGCGCGACCGGACTGGTGGCGCTGGCGCTGGCGGTGGCGTCGTGCGGCAAGGGCGCCACCGACTCCACTCCGCCGGTACCACTGACCACGGTGGTAGGCATCGACCTGGTCGCGGACGCCGACTCCCTCCTGGTGGGCGACTCGCTGGTGGTGACGGCGCGCGGCGTGAATCGCGAAGGCACCGTGCTGCCGCTTGCGAACATCGTGTGGACGACGACCGATTCGGGCGTGGGTGCGATCACGCCAAGCGGTGTCGTGCGCGGTCGCAACATCGGAACGATTCGCATCGCTGCGCAGGCTCTGGGTGCCGCCGGCGGCCGACCGATCCGGATCGTGCCTCGCCCGCTCCGGGTGCGGCTCCTGGCGCCCGACACGGTGCAGCTGGTGGACGTCGTTGAGCTCAGTACGGAGATCGAAACGACCGCCGGCCTTCGGCTCACTGAAATCGCGCCGCGGCTCGCGGTCACCGATACCACCGTGGCGCGGCTCGTACCGGTTGGCCTCGGTCGCGCGACTCTCCAGCTCGTCGCCCCTGGGCGAACGGAGCTGCTCGCCGTCATCGGCCGCGACACGACGCG
>Ga0105046_10002526_pt1 | contig 28904 bp, 27 predicted proteins | sample MAT03_FD_78385 | JGI IMG/M metagenome (GOLD analysis project Ga0105046, IMG submission 78385) | Freshwater microbial communities from Lake Fryxell liftoff mats and glacier meltwater in Antarctica - MAT-03 (megahit assembly) | ecosystem: Environmental > Aquatic > Freshwater > Ice > Liftoff... | reverse complement strand
CGCCCTTCGGCGGCCAACTCAACGGCAACGTTCAGATTCAAATCGCTCCCGCCCCACCGAACGGCGGACCGGCACCGGCCATCGCGTTCGCACCCGTCGGCCTCGGCGGCTACTTGGGTCTGGAAGTACTCGACTCGAAGGGCGAAGTCATGCAACTCGTGCAGAGTCGCGCCACGAAGAACCAGTTCCAGCAGAATTCCCGCACAAGTGCCGTCACCCTGACCTTCCGCCCGAAGAAGGACCAGGAAGCCGCCAAGATTGTGTTCAAGGGAACACGGCTGGCGACGGTGGATGTGCCGTTCGCCCTGAAAGAAGTCGCGGCCCGGTAAATGACATGAAAACAAGCCGAGCGTGTTCCAGCGCCCGGCTTGTTTTGTTTTGTATCGGCCAAGTAACGAAGCGGGTTCGCTCTGGCATCTCCAAGATATTCCCTGTAGGATTGTCGCTGCGGAATCCATTTGGTCATCCGCTTCCAAGCGAAGGATCATCCCATGAACGGCCGATCTCTCTTTCTTTCCCTGGCCTATGCACTGGGCCTCGGGGGCATGTGTGGCGCCGCGGAAGTGACTCCCTCCGATGCCGTCATCGACAACATCCTGAAGCTCGGCAACTCTCGTTACGCGGTCCGCGATCTGGCCGCCCGCGAACTCATCCGCATCGGCGAGCCGGCCCTCAAGCCGTTGCAGTCCGTCCTCAATTCGAATGATGAAGAGGTCCGACGCCGGGCCGAGACGATCATTACCGCTATCAACACGCGGCTCGAAAACGAGAAACTGCTCCGCGCCCCGAAGCTGCGCCTGACCTTCAAAGACAAACCGCTCGATGAAGCCCTCGTTGAACTGAACCAGAAGACCGGTCTCAACTATACGCTCGACGCCAAGTCGGGTAAGAGCCCCAAGATGCCCGTCACGCTCGATACGGGCGATGTGTTCTATTGGGAAGCTATTGAGCAGTTCTTGGCCTCGACCGGGCTCGTTGAGGCGGCCGACAATGTCATCGATCCCGCTTTCGATTCGAATCAACAACTCCAAAAGCGTTACATCGGCCGGGCTCGGATTGCCCCGCAGCCAACGTCGCCCAATAACCGCACTCGGCTGGTCGAAAGCAAGTCGCCGATTCCGGTGAGCGCCAACACACTTGTCCGCGTCAAAGCGATTCCGGTCCTCGTGCCTCCCCCGGGCGCGGTCAAGGGCTCTAACGAGATCCAGCTTTTCCTCAATGTGACTCCCGCCCCGTCGCTCGCCTGGCAGGATCTGATCAATATCGAAGTTCGCAAGGCCGTTGACGATCGCGGCATCATGTTGGCCCAATCGCATCTCCGCGCCATGCCGCAATTCAATGACGGCGAAGGAGTCATCTGGAACGGCAACGGCGGTCTCCAGATCCAGGGTCAGATCATCGTCAACGGCGGCGGCAAGCTGATCATCAACGGAAACACCATTCAGGCGAGCGGCGAGCCGGTCGCGCAGTCAGGCAGTCCGTTTCAGGTCCCGGTCACGCTGCTGGGGAAGGACCATCCTTCCAAACTGTTGAAGGAACTGAATGGCGTGGTCGCAGTCCGTCTCCTGTCGCCGGTCAGCCCGCTCGTGAGTCTCGACAACCTGCTGACCATGCCCACGAAGGATGTCGTCAAGAACGGGGAATACCAGATTCAGATCGTCGACCGCAAAGCACCCCGCAATGGCTTCATGCAGATCCGGGTGAAGATCACGGCCCCCGCCCAGGAAGAGATGATGAATGCCTTCGGCGGCGGTGGACAGATTGTCATGCGTTTCGACGGCAATGGCGCCCCGGGTAACCCGGCCTCAGCGATTGTGATTCAGGATGCCTCGGGCAAGGTTGTGCCGAACGTGCCCGTGAACCTGCAAGAACAGACCTTTGATGGCGTCAATCAGATCTCCGAGTACCTGGTAAACGTGCCGACCAAAGGCCAGACGGAACCCGCCCCCATGAAACTGGTACTGAACGGTCGTCGCTCAGTTTGCGTCGACGTCCCGTTCGCTCTGAAAAACGTCCCGCTTCCGTAAGGAAGAAAAATGTATTTTTTACAAAAGTTCGTTGACAACAGGCCGAGGATGAGTTAATTTCATCCTCGGCCTCTTCTCTGTTCCGGCCCCGTCTACCAAGGTCACAAACCAAGGTCGACGGGGTTTTTTCATGCGCTGAGTTCCGTTCCGACCGTTTAAACTGTCCAAATGAGCCTCTCCAGTTCATTCCAATCAAAGAGTTTCCCAACCACGCTCTGGACGGTCGTCCGGCACGCCGGTTACATCGAATCCGCACAGGCATAGGCGGCTCTCGCGCAGCTTTGCCAGGCGTACTGGTATCCACTTTATTCGTTCATCCGGCATCGCGGTTACTCGGCCCACGACGCGCAGGATCTCACCCAGGCGTTCTTCGTTCAGTTACTTGAGAAGCATGGCCTCAGTCGCATCGACCCGGAGCAAGGCCGCTTGCGCAGCTTCTTGTTGGCGTCTCTGAAGAACTTTCTGGCCAACGATTGGGACAAAATGAACGCCCAAAAACGGGGTGGCGGGCAGACGATTGTCTCGCTTGAACAAGAGAGCGCGGAGTCTCGTTACCAACTGGAACCAAGCCACGACCTGACCCCCGAACGCCACTTCGAGCGGCAGTGGGCGCTGACACTTCTCGAACAGGTGCTGGCCGCATTGCGCGAGAAATATCACGCGGATGACAAGGGCGATCTTTTCGAGGAACTAAAGACGGCACTGACCGGTCAGGCCGGCGCGTATGCGGAGATGGCGGAGCGACTCCAGCGAAGCGAGGGAGCCATCAAGGTGGCCGTCCATCGACTATGGCATCGCTACCGCGAATTGATGCGAGCCCAGATCGCAGCCACCGTGGGCGAAGGGGACGTCGAAGATGAGATGCGCCATTTGATGACGTACTGAGTGGGTGAGCAAGGGAGATCCCATTTCGGGCGCCATGCTCACCGCTTTGGGGTGGGAAGGTCACTCGAAACGGCACAGCACTAGATTGCCTGAATCTTTCGGTACATGTCTACGCCCTCGTGGGTCCACGCCACGCCGTTCTACTTCCGTTGACCAGGCAGCGTAAACCGGAACGTCGAACCGACGCCCAGTTCGCTTTCCACGGTCACCACCCCGTCGTGAGCTTCGACGAAGGTTTTGACGATGGCGAGACCCAGTCCCAAACTTCCGGGCTTCGCGGGGTCGGACTCGTGCTTGTCGAACACGGCATGGCGGCGGTCTTCGGGTATGCCGTCACCGTTGTCGCGGACGAAACACTCGGTGACGCCGTCTGCTTCGCTCGCGCCGATGACAACCTCACCGCGAGGCGTGTAGGAGATGGCGTTGGCGATCAGGTTCTGAAAGATTCGCCGCAGCAGACTGGCATCGGCATAGATCTCGAAATCTTCGGGGATCTCATTGATCAGGCGTGTCGAACCGGTCCCGGCGACCGGGTGCAAGTCGTGAATGAGGGCTTCCACCAACGGCCATAGATCGAATCGCCGGCGCTCCAGTTTGACGCCGACTTCGGTCTCCAGATTCGTGTTCTCTTCAAGCACTTTGCTGATCAAATCTTGAAGGTGTTGGACGTTCCGATTGAGTGACTTCAACTTCTGGGCCGTCCGCGGCGTTGCCGTCCCGTCCCGCATGAGGAGCAATTCCAGCACCTGGGCGGAGAGTGAAATGGCACTGAGCGGCGTGCGTAGGTCATGGGCCACAAACGCCAAATACTCCTCTCGGCGGTGCTGTACTTCGAGCGCCTTCTGGGTGGAAAACGACGCCACCGCCGCCCCGATCGCGCCATCCAGGACCCGGTTGAGGATGTGGAACGGCTTTCCCTGCATGCTCAACCCATTCCGGTCCGCCAGATCGTGGATGCAGTCACGCAGGATGTTGTACTCCGCCACGACTTCTTCGATATTGAACGCGTCCTTGACCCGCTGCTGCCCATGTGCCGGCGGACTGCCCTCGGCGACGAGACGGTCGATCGTTTCGTCCGTTACCGATCGAAACGCAGTCGCCAATTCCTTCAGGAGATGCGGAATGTGATCGTTGATCGTCGGCGTATCGAGATCCCGCGCCGCGGGGAGTTTCCGAACCTGCGCGCGCCACCGCGCGAGCAAGTCGTCCGACTCTCGTTCAATGAGCCGTGGCAGTTCACGAAGAATGTCGATGGCCTCTCCTCTGCATTTTCGCGGGGGCGATGGTTTATTATTCATCGCCGAATCGAGAAAGTCCACCCGCTGCGAAGGCGGGTGAGAAGTTGCACTTCGAAAACACGATGTTTTGTTCGGCGGGTCGAACCGTTTACGGGCTCCAATCTTCAGCGCACCACTCGTTGTAGCAAGCCTGTGCTCTGTGATCGGGACAGGCGGGTTGCCTCATGGACAGGGTTGAAGGGGCGCGGCGGACAGTCAATCGATCGGCCGAATGTTATTTCTTCCGGACATGTTTGTTTCTTCCGGGCATGTTTGTTTCTTCCGGACATGTTTGTTTCTTCCGGACATGTTTGTTTCTTCTGGAGAGGGGTGTGTGGGTATACGCCAGAAGAATTTTGGTAATCCGCGACTGCCCAACACCGTCGGGTCGCCGTTACTTCTTCGGGCCCACCAGTTCAACCAGATTACCATCCGGATCGCGGACGATGGTAAGGAAAATGCCTTCGGGGAAGCCCTTGGGCAGCGGTTGGGCGCCTTTGGCGATGGGTTTGACGCCGCTCGTTTCGAAGCGTTTGAGAGCGGCAGAAGTATCGCTAGTGAAGATGGTCAGGTAGCGGAAGCCGAGCTCCGAGTTGACGAACTCGCTGTCGTTCTTCTTTGGCTTGTCGGTGGGGAACTCAATGAGCTTCAGCTTGGTGGCAGTCTCGCCTTCGCCGAGCACCAGCACGCGGACCTTGAGCATCTTGCCGTTGGTCAGGCCGACGTCGCGGGCATAGTCGCCTGGCACTTCGAATCCTTTGACTTCCTTGAAGCCGATCGCTTCCGTATAAAATTTTACCGACTTCTCGATATCGCCGACGACGAGGCCCAAGTCGATCGTCGTGCTGGCGAACTCGGTTGATTTCTTGGGCTCCTCGGCATTCACGAGCGAAACGCTGACGAGGGTGAATAGTAGAACGGTTCCGTGGCGGATCATGGGTGGAAACTCCAATTCGAATTGTGAAGCCGCGACTCGAATGGTTTACGTCGGGGAGCGCTCGAGGTCGCGGTAGAGATCAATTAGCGGGTCGAAGCTTTTTGGCCGGGGGTTTGCGGAGGTCCCAGACGACGCCGAACAACCGCAGAGTACACAACGCGTAGTAGCTGCCGTCGACCTCCCACCAGAAGAAGCCCTGATTGGCCGAGCTCATGTAGTGGTGGTGGTTGTTGTGCCAGCCCTCGCCCAGGGTCAGGATGGCGACGAGAGCGTTATTGCGGCTGGCGTCGCTGGTTTTGTAGCGGCGGCTTCCAAAGATGTGGCAGGCGGAATTCACCAGGAACGTCCCGTGATAGAGAAGCACGGTGCTGACCACGAAACCCCAGACCACGCCGCTCCAACCCGCTAGAAGATAACAGAGGCCGGCGAGCAGTAGAGAGGGCAGCCAGTGCAACTTCTCAAGTAACCGAAGTTCGGGATAACGTGCGAAGTCCTTCATGATCGCGGGGTCGTGTTTGGCGTTCTCCGGGGCGAGCACCCAGCCGACATGCGACCAGAATACGCCATGCTGAATCGGGGAATGCGGGTCATCGACCTGGTCCGAATACTTATGGTGGTTGCGGTGATTGGCAGCCCACCAGAGCGGCCCCTTCTGAAGAGCACTGCTGCCGAGGCAGGCAAGGACGAACTGAAATCCACGGCTTGTCTTGTAGGCACGGTGGGCGAAGTAACGATGAAATCCGGCCGTGATGCCGAACATGCGCAGGAAGTAGAGGCCCACACATAGGCCGATGGCTTCCCACGTGACGGGGACGAAAAAAACGGCAATAACAAGGAGATGAAGGGCGAGGAATAACGCCTTGTTGACGTTACGGCCCAGCAACCGAAAGGTCGAACGCAGGATCGGTCGGCGCGGCAGTACCAGCGCCGGCCCTGCAATCGCAGCTTTCAAGATGGGATCCTCGCCATGGAGAGTGTCGGAAACGAAAGGGCGGTCACCGGACGGATCAGACCGGCGGCAGCATTCCCTTGCGAATCGCGCGCTGCTTGCGGAGTTCCGCGCGGCGGCGAAGTTCACACGGTTTCTCGTAGTACTCGTGCTTGCGAAGTTCTTTCTTCAGCCCGCTGCGTTCGAGCAGCTTCTTGAAGCGGCGCAGGGCCGCTCCGATCGGTTCGCGATCGTGAACACGCATCCGGATGGACATTCAAACCTCGACTCTTCTATACGAGATCAATCAAAGAATGATTAGAAGGTAGCCTATTTCGGAACTATTATCCTACATAGTTCTTTTTGGCAAGCAACGGGTGAATCCGCACGAGAGAAGAAAAAAATGGCGGATGAAGTTCCGGGCGAATGCGGGCGGGCCGAGTAAATACACGTCCGATCCCCAGCTCATTCAAAATTCGATGAGGTCATCGAGAAATGTGTTGTGTCAACGCCGCTCGGGTGTTAAACTCCATTTTATCACATTTTCTTCATTTTGTTGACTCACGGATTGAAGTCCTACTGAGCCTATCGGGGAACTTCATCCTAACAGGGAGGCTTTAGATGCGACAAGTACGTCGTGCCTTCTCGCTCATCGAATTGTTGGTCGTAATCGCCATCATCGCGATCTTGATCGGGCTTTTGCTGCCTGCCGTGCAAAAGGTCAGAGAGTCGGCAGTACGGACACAGTGCATCAATCAGATCGGTCAGATCGGCAAGGCGGTGCATCAGTACAATCATGACTACAGCGTCCTGCCGCCGGCCCGGGTCGATTACGATGGCGGCGCGACTTGGTGCGTTCTGCTGCTCCCCTATTTGGATAACGATAACCTCTATAACCTATGGGATCAAACCCTTCGCTATTACCAGCAATCCGATGAAGCACGTCAAACCCAGGTGAAGGTTTACTACTGCCCAGCCCGGCGCAACCCTTCTCCCACCAGCATCAGCGAAGACAAAGCCCCGACCGACGTCTCGCAGATCGGCTTTCCCGATCGCAATCCTCACACCGGTGTGCTTGGAGATTACGCCTGTTCCGTCGGCGATGACGGCAGCGTCTACAATACTGAGAAGTCAAAAGGGGCGATGATTCTGGCGAAATACAAGACGGGTCCAAACAATACCATCCAATCCTGGTCGTCGCGCACCACGATGGAGAGCATTGATGACGGCCCGAGCAACACGATCTTCATCGGTGAAAAGCATGTTCCCCTCGGCCAGTTCGGCAAGCAGGGCGCCGGAGACGGCTCGATATTCAACGGCGATCCGGGCAATCAGAATGCCGCCCGATTGGCCGGCGAGGGCTTCACGCTCGCGCGGACTCCGTCCGACTCGTACAACATTCAGTTCGGCAGTTACCATGCCAACGGCGTCACCCAATTTTTGATGGGCGATGGTCGGGTCATTAGCCTGCGGCCGGATATCAGCGGAACTATCTTGAGCCGCTACACCACGCGTGACGATGGCGAAGTCATCCCGGATTATTGATTCGCCAACGGTCTTGCTCGCCCCTCTCCCTTCACTTCTTGTCGGAGACTCTCCGCGTGAAGCCTCTCTATTTTGTGCGTCGTTTCGCGATCCTCGGGCTCTTATTCTGCCTCATCGGCTGTGGCCCGCGCTATCACCCGGTTGAAGGGAAAGTGGTCTGGAAAGACGGCAGTGCGGCCATCGAACTTCAGGGCGGTTCAGTCGAATTCGAATCGGAGGACGCCAAACGTTCCGCCCGCGGCGTGATCGATAAAGACGGCGCCTTTCGGATGTCGAGCCTCAAACCGGGCGACGGCCTGCTTGTCGGCAACTACAAAGTCGTCGTCATCGAACCTCCCACGTTCTTCGAAAGCCCTGTCCACATTCTCGATCCGCGCTTCTGCCGCTATGCCACCTCGAATTTGAACTACACCGTGAAGGCGAGTGGGAACAAGGATGTCGTTTTTGAGGTGGAACGGGCGAAGCAAAAGCCGCGTGAATAGGCCTAACTCAATGGCAAGTGAGAGTTTTCCCTGGAAGATCATCCCCGGAAACAACAAAATAGAGAGTGCGTGAGTTTTGAACGTAGTCGACAGAACTCTCCATTTGTTGAGGAATGAATCCCGATGAGCACTCTCCTGGTCTTGCTGGCCGCGACCCTGACGCCCGGCCAAGCTGGTCTGAGTTTGACGAATGCCCGCACCACTTATGGCGAACTCGGCGCGATCCGGACTGATACCCGGTATGTCGCGGGCGATATTTTCTTCGTCGCGTTCGACATCGAAGGCATCAAGGCCGACGAGACAGGCCGTGTGCGTTACACCATGAGCATGGAAGTCGTTAACAAGGACAATCAGCCGATCTACACGCAGCGACCACTGGAGCGTGACGACTTTATCCCGCTCGGGGGCAACAAACTGCCGGGGCGCGCGTTCGTCACCATCGGGCCGGATCAGGCCCCAGGAGCTTATACTTGCCGCGTTACCGTTTCCGACTTGGCGGCCAAGTCGAAGCAAGTGCTGGAACAAAAGTTCGAAGTCGTACCCAAGTCGTTCGGCTTCGTGCAAGTCTTCACTTCAAGTGATGAAAAAGGAGCGATTCCCGCGCCGCCGCTTGGAGTCCCCGGTCAGGCCGTCTTCCTACGCTTCGCACTCATCGGCTTCTCCCGCGACGCCAAGACCAAGCAACCGAACTTCGACATCGAGATGGTCATTCAGAGCAAGGATGGCGCGGCGGCCCTGGCCAAGCCGGCGGTCCTCACCATCGATCGGGGCGTGGACGAAAGCGACAATGTATTGCCCTTACGCTTCTTCCTGCCGATGAACCGGGTCGGCGACTTTACCATCGAACTGCGAGCAACTGATAAAATCAACAAGGCGACCGGCAAAGTGCAGATCCCGCTGCGTGTCGTCGCCCCCTAGGCGAGACCCTCGCTTCGCGTCGGGCTCGGATTTTCTTCATTGAGGTTTTTCATGAGTCAGCTTCAGGAACGGATCGCCCAGTTTCGCAAGATGGCGTCCGACGATCCGGATAACGAGCTCGGCCACTTTCGGCTCGGGCAACTCTACATGGAGTCGAACGATTACAAGTCGGCCATCGCTTCCTTCTGCCGGACGCTCGAACTGAGTGAGCATTTTTCGAAGGTGTACCAACTTCTGGCTTCGTGCCTTCTGAAGGACAATCGCCAGGAAGAAGCGATCGAGATTCTCCAGAACGGCTGGAAGATTGCCGACGAACGCGGTGACAAGATGCCGCGCGACGAGATGGGCAAGATGCTCAAGGAACTTGGGCAGGCCCTTCCCGAAACAACCAAGTCGACAGCGGTCGCCGAAGACGACGGACCGGGCGGCGGCTTCGCCTGCCAACGACCGATGTGCAACGCCGGCAAACGAGCCCACCAATTGCCGGCCGCGCCGCTGCCGGACGAAATGGGCAAGAAGATCTATGAACAGATCTGCGCTGAGTGCTGGAACGAGTGGTTCAAGAATTACAGCATCAAGGTCATCAACGAACTTCGCATCGACCTGAGCACCGAGCACGGCCAGTCCGAATACGATAAGCACATGCGTGATTTCTTCGGCTGGGAAGAAGCCGTCCAATTGAGTTAACCATGACAACCGGCGATTATCTCGTGAATTACGGCGTCTCGAGCCATCTGGGGCGGTTCACCAACCCGAGTGGGCACGCGTACGCTCATGGCGACGCCGTAGTCGTGGAGTCTCCACGGGGACTCGAATCGGCCGTCGTGCTGGCGGAGCATCGCGGTCAGTTCGAGAAAATCCCTTCCGGCCAGATAGTCAGGTCGTTGACGGTCGAGGATCGAGAACATCTTAAGGATCAAGCCAATCGCCGCGGGGACCTGTTGGCTGCCGCGGAACAGGCGACTCCGGGTCTTGTGCTTGTCGATCTGGAAATCCTGCTGGACGACACGGAAGCGATCCTGCACGCGATTCCGCTTTCGGATGACGACGTCACGCCCATTCTGGATGCTCTATCGGCCACGCATCAGATTCCGTTCCGCTTGCTTGACCTACGCCAGAAACCGATCGTCGAAGAGGCCGGTTGCGGCAAACCGGGCTGTGGTTCATCGAAGGGCGGCTGTACCAGTTGCTCGACTTCCGGCGGCGGCTGCTCGACCGGTTCTTGTTCGAAGAACGAGGCCAAGAGCGCTGCCGAGCTTGGCGCCCGTTTCGTCGAGCTCCGCCAGCAAATGGAAGCAGCGGGCGCCCGGGTCGCGTTGCATTGAGGCCTTCAGCTTTTTTCTCTTTCGATTCGTACCAGATCGTTTACAATCAACATCTCGGTCCGCTCGACCTTCCCGCCGGTGCATCCCTCTCCCGGGGTCCTTTTTCATGAGCCGTTTTTTCGCGACCATTCTCGCGTTGATTGTTATTCAGTCGACCGCCCACGCCAAGCCACCCCACAAGCAGGCTCTCGTGCGCCACTTCGGTCCCTTCTTGGCGAACAAGTTAAATGATTGCCGGCTCTGCCATCTGACGGGAACGTCCGATGGGATCGAGGAGACCGAGAAGCCACACAATCCGTTCGGGGCTCGCCTGGCTGCCGTTTCCAAGAATGACCTCGTCGAACGATTCGAGACGATTGCTGAAGAAGACAGCGACGGCGATGGCTGTTCGAACATCCTGGAATTGTTGACGGGGCACTCCCCCGGCGATCCGCGTGACGTGCCCAGCAAGGAAGAGCAGATCGCCGGTCGTGAGAAAACGAAGGCGTTTCGTGAATATTTGAAAGGCTATCGGTGGCGGCCCTATGAAGTGGTGCAACGGCCGAGCGTCCCGGTGGTCAAGAATGCGGCATGGGTCCGCAACCCGATCGATGCTTTTGTATCCAGCGAACATGAAAAGCACGGCCTCACGCCACGGCCTCCGGCTCCGAAAGAGATTCTGCTCCGCCGCGTCTATTTCGATCTGACGGGCCTGCCGCCGACGCGCTCGGACTTGCAGGCGTTTCTTGCAGATTCTTCGGCTGATGCCTACGAGAAGGTTGTTGAACGCCTTCTAAATTCACCCCAGTATGGCGAAGCCCAGGCCCGCCACTGGATGGACATCTGGCGCTACAGCGACTGGGCGGGCTTCGGAGCGGAGGTTCGCGATTCACAACCGCACGTCTGGCGCTGGCGTGACTGGATCGTCGAATCGCTGAATGAAGACAAGGGTTACGATCGCATGATCCGGGAGATGCTGGCCGGCGACGAAATCGGCCCGGACGATCCGAAGATGCTGCGTGCCACGGGCTTCCTGGTGCGCAACTACAAGCGATACGGCCGCGAACGCTGGATGCAGGACACGGTCGAACACACCTTCCTCGCGTTTCAGGCCGTGACAATCAACTGCTGTCGCTGCCACGATCACATGTATGATCCGATCGCACAGAAGGAGTATTATCAGGTCCGCGCGATCTTCGAACCGCATAACCTGCGGCTCGATCGCGTACCCGGACAGGCCGATGTGAAACTCGACGGCGTCGCCCGTGTCTTCGATGCCGAACTGAACCCGACGACATATCTGCTCCATCGTGGCGATGAACGCACGCCGGATAAATCCGTCGCCCTGTTGCCGGCAATGCCGATCGCGCTCGGTGGGCGATTCCAAACGCCCGTCGAAGTGAAGCTCCCGCCCGTCGCCTACCGGCCGGAACGGCAGGAGTTTATCATCCGCGAATCGTTGAGCCTGAGCGTGGCTGCGATTCAGCAGGCGGAAGCCAAAGTGACCGCTGCTCGAATTCAAATTCACTTCTCGCCCATGATTTCGCTCGTCCCGCGGCTTCTCGATCTCGCGTTACTTGAAAAGGATGTTGCTCTCGCTAAGGCGAAAGATGCGTCGCTAAAAGCCCTTCTCGCGATTGAAGATCTCGAAGACGCCGGCAAGATTGAGACGCCTGCCTGGAAGGAGGCGGCACAGAGAACGGTTACGCTGCAACGGAATCAAGCTTTCTGGCAAGCGCAACGCAACCTGCTGGCGTTGAAGACGGCTCCACCGGCTGATGCCAAGTTACGCGCCAAACTTGGCAAGCTGATCGACGATGCCGAGCAGGTACTGGCGAAGGCCGAAATGGAATTGAAGGCGCCTGCCACAACGGCCTACACGAAGCGAGCCCCCGCGACTTATCCCATGGTCAGCACCGGCCGACGGTTGGCCTTCGCGAATTGGCTGAGCGATAAGTCGAATCCCCTGACGGCACGGGTGGCGATGAATCACGTCTGGCTCAAGCATTTTGGTCAGGCGATCGTGCCCAGTGTCTTCGATTTCGGGCGCAATGGCCGCTTGCCGACGCATCCCGCCTTGCTCGATTGGCTCGCGGCCGAGTTCATGGAACAGAATTGGAGCCTGCGCAAGATGCACCGCTTGATGGTGACGTCGGCCACCTACCGGCAGGCCTCGACCCCGACGACCGAGAATCTCCATCGCGATCCGGACAACACCTATCTCTGGCGGTTTTTGCCGCATCGCCTGGAGGCGGAAAAAGTTCGCGATGCTGTCTTCGCCACGGCTGGCAAGCTTGATCTGAAGCAAGGCGGCCCCGATATTGATCAAACGCTCGGCTTTTCGATCCCGCGCCGCAGCATCTACTTCCGCCATGCCGCCGAGAAGCAGATGGAGTTCCTCAAGTTATTTGACGCCGCGTCAGTGACCGAGTGCTACCACCGGCGCGAGAGCATCATCCCGCAGCAGGCCCTCGCCTTGTTCAACAGTAGTCTCGCCATTCAGCATGCGCGAATCTTGGCGCGAACCCTGGCAGCGAAGACGGAGACCGATGTCAATGCATTTATCACGATGGCATTCGAAACGGTTTTGACGCGATCGCCCACGGAAGAGGAAATGACCGATTGCCGGGACTTCCTAAGACAGCAAACCGATGCGCACGCCAAAACCGCGCCGGCCAACCCAAAGAATGCCGACGCGACCGGCCAAGCCCCCGCAGCCGACCCGGCCTTGCGCGCCCGTGAAAATCTCGTTCATGTGTTGTTCAACCATCACGATTTCGTCACGGTACGCTAACATGACCATCGCGGCACGAATCACGAAACCGGCGCGAACGAAGAAGCGGCAGCGCTTCTCGTTCGAGGAATTCTGCAAGATCATTCAAGATGGTCAGAAAGCGGACCTTCTGGATGGAGCGATCTATATCGCCTCGCCTGACAATACGGACGCAGGTAAACTCTACACGTGGCTCCACGCACTCCTCGGGTACTACGTCAACACCATGGACCTTGGAGAACTTTTCGGACAACGAATTGCGTTTCGGCTCGCCGACGACTATGGCCCGGAGCCAGACATCGCGTTTGTCAAGAAGTCGCGCACCCATCTCATCGAACGAGGATACGTCAATGGCCCCCCCGATCTCGCGATCGAGATTGTTTCCCCCGATAGCATTGATCGGGATTACAAGCTCAAATTGAACGCCTACGAGTCCTTCGGGGTAAGCGAATACTGGATCGTCGATGAAGAGCAACACCGCGTAGTGTTGTTGCGACGAAACAAAAAAGGCGAGTTCCAAGAAGTATCTCCTCGCAAAGGCGTCCTCAAGAGTAACGTTCTTGGCGGCTTCTGGTTTAAGCCTGAATGGCTCTGGATGAACCCACTGCCTCGCCTTCGCCTCGTGCTCAATCAAATTCTCGGCCCGCTGATGAGAGATACTCAATGATACACCAACAATACTGCCCTGGCGTCACGCGCCGTTCGTTCCTCGCCGACACCGGCATGGGCTTCACCGGGCTCGCGCTCGGGGCGATGCTCTTTCGCGACGGTGTCGGCAAAGCCGTCGAACCTGAAGGTCAACCGCATGTCACCCCGAAGGCCAAGTCGGTCATCTGGATCTTCCTGTGCGGCGGCGTCTCGCATATCGAGAGCTTCGACCCCAAGCCCGAACTTTCGAAGTATGCTGGCAAATCAATTGCCGACACCCCATACAAGGAAGTCGAGAAGTCGGAACGAAGCAACATTGTCGGCGGCAATCCCAGCCATGGCAATCGCAAGGTTCTGATGGGCCTGAACACGGGAATTACCAAGCATGGCCGCAGCGGCCTGGCCGTGGCCGATTGGTGGAAGAACGTCGGCTCCTGTGCCGATGACCTCGCCGTCGTTCGCTCGCTCTGGACGACCGATAACGACCATGGCGCTCAGCTTCAGTACCATACCGGCCGGCATGTCCGCGAAGGGGCGTTTCCGACGATCGGCTCATGGACAAGTTACGGTCTCGGCACCATGAATCAGAATCTGCCTGAATACGTCGTGCTCGGCACGCCGACGGGCGATTGTTGCGGCGGTGAGTGGACCCACGGGGCCGGCTATCTCGGGCCCGAATTCGCCGGCGTCCGCCTCAACGTCGATCCCGCCAATCCATTGCCGTTCGTCTCGCCGCGCCCCTTCGGCGTCTCCGCTGAAGAACAGGACGCGGGGCTCAGTTTGCTCGGCAAACTCAATCGCCTTTCAGGAATCGACTATCCCGACGACCCGGCTCTGCGGGCGCGGATCAAGTCGTACGAGCTGGCCTACGGCATGCAGACGGCCGTGCCCGAAACGATGCAGCTTGAAAAAGAAACGCTGGCGACGCAAAAGCTCTACGGCATCGACGAGCCAACGACGGCGCCGTTCGGCAGGACTTGTCTGGCGGCTCGCCGGCTCGTCGAACGCGGGGTCCGTTTCGTGCATTTGTTCCATGGCGGCGGGGGCGGCGGCGCCTGGGACTCCCACGGGGCCATCGCCAAGAATCATGGCAGTCTGTCCGCTCAAACCGACCTGCCCATCGCCGGTCTTCTCCGCGATCTTAAGCAACGCGGCATGCTCGATGAAACGCTCGTCGTCTGGGGAACTGAGTTTGGCCGTTCCCCCGGTGCGCAGGGCGATGGCCGCGACCATCATCCACAAGGTTTCTGCGCCTGGTTAGCGGGTGGCGGCATCAAGCCCGGCGTCGTCCACGGCGCGACCGACGAACTCGGTTTCCACGCCGTCGAGAATCGTCATTACGTTACCGACATTCATGCCACGGTCATGCACCAGCTCGGCCTCGACCCGCGCCGCCTCGAAATCCCCGGCCGCAAACGACTTGACATCGACTTCGGCAAACCGATCATGGATATTGTGGCTTAGAGGATTGAGAAATGGCCAAGTTGAATTTCTATCGTCAGACCAGACAGGACGGCGGCTCGCGGACGGGCCTCGAAATAAATAATGTCCTTCGTCTAATGAATTTCGTTCCGGGCACGGGTGACCCCGATCCAGCTTTGGCGTGGTATGTGGATGTCCGTTGCGATGGCAATGGCGTTCCTGCCGAGAAGGAGCCGGCACGACTTTGGCTTCTTCAGAACGCACCACGATTTCAAGACGGATTGCACCGGATCGCGGAAGAACTCCAGCGAGGCATCGACGACGACATTTATCCTGTCCAACGGGTCATGTTGAACCCGCCGGCCGAGTCGACGGTCAAACTCGTCTGCTCGGCCATGCGGCGAGAAGAGGCTCGCGACATCGCCCAAAAAATCGAAATGATGAAATCCGAATGGGACGGCCTCGTCAATCGGCTCAATGAATCGGATGTGAATGGAGCTTGATGAGTGTCGCGCAGAACCGTTTTTGACTCGTCAATCGTGATCGGTCATCTGCGCCGATCGAAAGCGTCTCGATCCTGGGATGACGTTTCAGAGCATATGATTGTTGGTTGGGCGGAAGAACTAATTGAAATTCACGACACGAATGCCATCGTCACGCCTGTAAAAATTGAATTGCTTGCCGGGGTGATGAGTCAGTTGGAAGGCGAACGAACACGTCAGTATCTGGCGTGCTTTGATTGCGTTGATAAGGGCGATATTCGTTCGCAGGACTGGGTGGATGCGGAACGAATCGCATCACGTGTTCCCCACAATCCGCAACCGCGACAACTTGGCGACTGCCTTATCCGAGCCATTGCCAACCTCCTTCGGTACGATGTCCTGACCAGAGATTTGGGTTTTCCCAGATAGTTTCCGGAGAGATCTGACATGCGACGATTTCTGATGTGCTTGTTCCTGACGATCTGTACGCCTGCCTTTGCAATTGCCGCTGATCCCGCGCCGCTGTTAACCACGATCAAATCCGTAACTGCCGAAGGCAAGGGCAACGCCGAAGCCGCGACGGCGTGGAAGTCGCTGGTCGGCATCGGCGCCGACGCGTTGTTTCCGACGCTCATGGCCGTCGATGATGCCAAACCGGTCGCGGTCAACTGGCTGCGGCTTGCCGCGCAAGCGATCGTTGAGAAGGAACAGCAAGCACAACGGGCCTTGCCTGCCGAGAAGCTGGAGGCCTACGTCAAGGACGTGAAGCACGTGCCGGCCGGCCGCCGGTTGGCGTATGAGTTTCTTGTGTTGGCCGACGCCAAGGCCCCCGAGCGGCTGTTGCCGGGGATGATCGAGGACCCCAGTGTCGAACTTCGCCGGGATGCGATTGCCGCGGCCATCGAAGCAGCGACGCCGCTGATCAAGCGCGACGCAACCCAGGCGATCCAACGCTTCGGCGCCCTCTTCCGCGCCAGCCGCGATCAAGACCAGGTCGAGAAACTGGCCAAGACGCTCAAGGAACTTAAAAGCGAACCTGACTTGAACAAACATTTTGGTGTTGTCTTGGATTGGACGGTGTTGGGGCCCTTCGACAGTGTCAAGGGGGCCGGGTACGATAAGGCTTACGAACCCGAAACGAAGATCGATCTGTCCGCGACTTATAAGGGCAAGGACGGGAAGGACGTGAAATGGACGCCGCACTCGAGTGCCGAGCCCTACGGCGTCGTCGACCTGAACAAGGCATTGGGCAAGCATAAGGATGCCGTGGCTTACGCGTTTACGGTCGTGAACGCGGAGCAAGAAACGCCGGTCGAGATCCGCTTCGGCTGCATTTGTGCCGTGAAGATCTACCTGAATGGCAAGGAAGTCTTCGCCCGGGAAGAGTACCACCACGGTCAGCGTTTCGACCAGTACCTCAGCACCGGCACTCTCAAGGCGGGCCGGAATGAAATCTTGCTCAAGGTCTGCCAGAACAATCAAACGGATAGCTGGGCCCAAGACTGGAAATTTCAGTTGCGCCTTTGCGATGCCACGGGCGGCTCCCTCCCCGTCACGGTCGTCAAGAACAAGTAAGGCGCGCAGAGCCGCGTGATTGTCTTAAAGAATAGGGATATCGATCATGATCAAGTGCGTGTTCACTCTCACGGGCCTGTTATTGACCGCTGGATTGACGCTCGCAGGCGACTGGCCTCAGTTTCGCGGGCCGGCGGCCAGCGGCGTCGCTGACGAGAAGAACCTGCCATCCTCGTGGGGGCCGATGGAGAACGTCCTCTGGAAAGCGGAAATTCCCGGCCGCAGCGTGTCGTCGCCGGTCGTTGCCGCGGGTAAGGTCTACCTCGCTTCGGCGTCCGGCGTGCGAAACGACAAATTGAATGTCGTCTGCATTGACGCCAACACCGGTAAGCAACTGTGGCAACGGCAACTCCAGGCGACGGGCAACACGGGCTGTCATCCGAAGTCGAGCATGGCTGCCCCGACGCCGGTCGCGAATGCCGAGGGCGTCTTCGTTCTCTTCGCCACTGCCGATCTGGTCTCGTTCGACAAAGATGGCAACCTGCGCTGGTATCGCTCGCTCACGGGCGACTACCCGGCAATCGCCAATCAGGTCGGCATGGCCTCGTCGCCCATTCTCTCGGGCAACACATTGATCGTCCCGATGGACTCAGACGGCGAATCGTTCCTGGCCGCTCTCGACTCCCGCGATGGCAAGAACCTCTGGAAAGTGGAGCGTCCCAAGGACATCAACTGGGTAACGCCCGCCCTTCGGCAAGCGAAGGGCAAAACAGAGGTGCTCTTCAATTCGCGATTGGGCATGACGGCTTACGATGTGGCCAACGGGAATAAAATCTGGACATTCTCGACCGAGGGCTCCACGATCCCGACGCCGGTGATGATGGATGATCAGGTGCTGATGACTGGCCGTGGCCTCGTCTGCCTGAAGCCCAAAGAGGACGCGAATCCCGAGGTCATCTGGACATCGGCGAAACTCAGTTCCGGATCCTGCACGCCGTTGATTTACAAAGATCTTATTTACAACGTGACGGGGGCGGGCGTTCTGGTCTGTGGCGACAAGACCGGTAAGGAACTCTGGCAAGAACGGCTAAAAAAGGGCAAGTACTGGGCTTCGCCCATCGCGGCCGACGGCAAGGTTTTTGCGTTCAGCGATGAGGGTGTCACCACCGTCGTTCAAGCCAGCGGCGAGAAAGCCGAAGTCCTCGCGACCAACGACCTCAAGGAAGAAATCATGGGCACCCCGGCCATCGCCAACGGGGCGATCTACATCCAGACGGTAAAAGCCCTCTATTGCATCGGGATGAAAAAGTGACAAGGTCGCGCCGCATGGACTGGATTCTCTTGATCATTGCCGGGTTATTGGAAGTGGGCTGGGCCATCGGGCTGATGTACACGCAGGGGTTCACGCGCCTGTGGCCGACGGTCCTGACGGTCATCGGCATGATCGCCAGCGTCTTCTTCCTCGCGCTCGCAGTCCGCAGCATCCCGCTCGGCACCGCGTACGCTATCTGGACGGGCATCGGCGCCGTCGGGGCCGTGCTCTTGGGAATGGTTCTCTTCAACGAATCAAGCGCCGGCGCGAGGCTCGTCTTTATTGCCATCATCGTGCTGGGAATCGTTGGCTTGAAGATGACGTCGGGGCATTAAACCAGTGAGGTATCGTGCGACGTCTCGGCTTGTGAACAGATACGCGACATCTTGAATCGAACTTGTTCCGCAGCAGCCGTACCCAGCAGCATCCCCGCGATCATTCCAATCGTCATGCCGAAAAAACTCAGACCGAACGCGATCGTGATTGACTCAATTTGAGCGAACGCCACCAGCCAGCCGCCGGCGAACATGCCGGCAATCATGCCCATGTTGCCGCCCGTGAACATGGCGAACTTGTGGCCAGGGACATCGGGGATGGATCGCCGTCCCAGGAACATCATCGCCAGATTCGCGAAGGCGAGCATCCCAATCCACATCCAGGGCCGCAGTATCCCTTCGGTGAGCGCCGCCGCACACTCGCAACAACAGCCTTGTGGTAAGGCGCGGAAGCCATTGTCGGCCCACCAACCGAGGAGCATCCCGAAGTTGCCCAGCGTCAGCATGCCGAAGGCCATGTCCAGGGAATGCGACAAGGAGTTGGCTCGGATCCAGAGCCAGGTGAAAACGAGAGCGAGCACGAACATTGCCGCAGCGACGATCGGGGAGAACGGAACCAGGATGTATGTGAGAGCGATCTGCCCCGCGAATGCGAAAAGATGCACGAGCCCCTTGTTCCAGAGCATTCGTTCGTCTTTTAGCGATTCGGTGGTCGGTTCCGGGCAGTGGCGAATCTCCGCCGCGACGCCGACCCGCACCGATGACCAAGCGACGAGAAGGCTCGACATGACCATAAGTAGTGCCGCGGCCACGGGGTGCAGCACGCCGAACGCCGCTAGGGTGATGCCGATGACGTTGTACCCGGCCGCCCGCCACAGGTTCCGCCGCACGGTTCGCAACGCCTCTTGAGAGAGGGCGATAGCCCAGGGGATCACGCGAAGATCGCCATGATGGAGGGTTGCATCGGCGGCACTGTTCGCCAGATCCGTCCCGGAAGCCAAGGCGATGCTCGCGCGAGCCGTTGCAAGGGCGGACGCATCGTTGATGCCGTCGCCGATCATCAGCGGCTTCGCCCCGGCTTGTTTCATCTCTTCCAGCCGCCGGCATTTATCCTCGGGCCGCAGGTCGCCTTGGGAATTGGGCAATCCCAGAGCGAGCGTTCGTTCCGTCGTATCACCGGAAAGAACCGTCACGGGCAAATGCAACTTCTTCAGATCAAGAAGCGTCTCGGGAACCGATTCCCGCAATCGTTCGGTCACGATGGCGAGGGCTGCTAGTTTTCCATCAAGTTCGAAGGCGACCCGATGGCCATCATGAACGAGCAGCAATGCGTTCAATTCGGATTCTTGAGATGACTGAATCCATTCCGGTCGGCCAACACGCATCGTTCGGCCGTCGATGCATGCGGTGATGCCGCAACCGGGTACTACGTTCATCGCATCGACACGCGGCCCATTGTCCGACGCGAAATGTCGCGGCAGATCGGCGAACGGCCGGGCGATCGGGTGTTGGCTTTGCTCCTCGACGAGTGACAGCCAACCGAGGATACGGGCTCCCTCGTCCCCCGTTGCAAAAGTCGCGACATCGAGCAACGCGAAGCGGTCTTCCGTCAGCGTGCCGGTTTTATCGAAGACGACGCAATCGATCTGCGCGAGACGCTCGATCGCATCACCCGAATGGATAACGATGCCGCGCTCGGCCAGTCGGTTCAGGGTCGACCAGAGGACGATAGGGGTCGCGAGCCCAAGCGCACACGGACAGGCGACCAGCAGGACCGACATCGAGTTGAACAGACCCACTGACCAGCCGGCGATCAGCGTCCAGACGAGGAAGGTCAAAACAGCCGTGCCGAGAATCAACGGCAGAAACAGCCGAGCGAGTCGTTCGGATTGTGCCTGCCACGAGAACGGCCGGAAGCGGGCTTGTTCGACGGCTGTGAGCAATTGATCGATCTGCCGGGCCGTGCCGGGTGCGGTTGCCTCGATCCGAAAGACGGCATCGTGAGCAATCGCGCCAGCGAGTACGGCGTCGCCCGGCCGGCGCACGACGGGAAACGGTTCACCGCTCACTGCCGCCTCGGAAACGAAGCCGGTCCCTTCACGAATGACGCCGTCGATGGCAATCGCTTCTCCCGGTCTCACTTCGACGAAATCGCCAGACCTGATGGATATGACCTCAACCGATTGCAAACCTTGCGGACCGATCACGCGGCAGGTTTCAAGCGAGCCCGCCCAAAGTCGGGCTGATGAAAGGGCCGCCGCACGGCTGCGAGCGCCGATTGCCTTGCCCAGCGAATAAACAACGAGTAAGACGGTTACGACTTCAAAGTAGATTGGTCCGCGACCCGTGATGAACGATTGCAAGGAAGCCGCGATCGCGCCGCCCATGGTCACCAAGAAGAGGGCTTCGATCGTTAGACGACCGCGGCGGAGTTCCGTGATGGCGGTTCGAAAAAGGGGAGGCCCCAGCAGCGCGAGCACCAGCACGGTTCCCAACAGGATGACGCACTGCACGCCCCATTTGACGCTGGCAGGTGTCTGCTCTTCCAGATTGATCGCCAGCCCGAAGATCATGGACTGACTGGCCACGAGCAGGCCGATGCCAAGCCGTAGGGCGAAACCATCGAGACGAAATGAAGATGGGGCGGGTTGTCGCTCGGCCTGGCGATCCGCCTCGCCGAGACTGAGGCAGCCGAAGCAGCAATAGGTCGCCGCGACTTGATTCGGCCATGGCCGGCCGAGGACCGACGAGGTCGTGCAGGGACCACGGCAGTAGTCGCACGTGCGATTCATGGAGACCGGCTACTTCTTCGGCGTGCTGGGCGGCGTGGCGCCCGGGTCGACGTATTCGATCAGAATCGCTTCAAGCTCGGCGACGGTCATGGAAGATGATCGAGCGCCGACGACTTTGCGCGCAGCCTCAATGTCACGGGTAAATACCGGGTCAGCCTTGTTGTCCCACGACATGCGAATGTAAGTGAGCACCGCGGCGATCTGGTGATCCTTGAGGGTCGTCCCCCAGGCAGGCATCGCGCCGCTGTATTCGTTCTCACGCACGGTGATCTTGCCTTGCAGACCGTACAGGAGAATACGCGCCAGTCGCGCGGTCGAGGCCTTGTCGCCCGCCACCCACTCGGACTTGTTCAGCGGGGGAATCTCTTTCGGCTTGCCTTCGCCCGAAGGTTGATGGCAGCCCGCGCAGTTGTTGAAGATTTTTTCACCCAGCGTCTTCAACCCGGCGGCATCGGTGGGGATCGACTCGCCACGCTCTGGTAGTGCCTTGGGTTCGTGGCGATCGTAGACGTCCTTGCGGTAATCGCCGCTGTTAGACGCCATGTACATGCCCCCCCAGAACATCAGGCCGCCGAAGACGATCGCCATCCAAACCGGGATCGGTTCGGAACCGTCGCGTGGCTCGTTGTGCTCGCGGATGACCTGGGCGTGAACACGCTGAACGTCGTATTCCTTGGCCTCGCTCGTGTCGTCCACGCGATCCGGAACTTGGCCCGGACGCTTGTCGTGTTCGTTCATTCTTTCGCCTCCGGCAGGGGCACCGTCGTGCGGTCGAGGCTGAGCAAGTAGGCGACCAGGTCCTTGGCGTCGCCGGTAGGGACGATCTCGTATCCCTCGCCGAGTTCGGCCTTCCATTTACCAGTCAGTTCCAGGGCGTCAGCCGAGGGTTGGCCGACGATCTGACGTTTCTCGTATAGAAAGCGGAAGGGTTGCATGATCGATCCGGGGACCATCATGCGTGGATCGTAGAGATGTTTGTGATGCCAGTCGGCGAAGTAGCCGCGAACGCCGATGTTGGCGAGATCAGGGCCGGTCCGCATCGTGCCGAGCATGATCGGTTTGTCGAATAGGTAATCGCGCGGCACGGTTCGTCGGGTGGCCCAGCCGCGCTGGATGTCCGCGTTGTTGCCGAAGGTCTCCGCCCGAATTTGTTGGCTATGGCAATACATGCAGCCGTTCTTCTGATAGATCTTCTGGCCGCGCAGGGCCGCTCCGCTTAATGCACGAGGGTAGCTCGTGGAGGAACCGCCCTGATCGTCGTTAAACGCTTGCTGCTGATTCAACTGGATCAACGGCGCGAAAACCAACCCCAACCATGATGACGTGAAGGTCAACAGTGCGCCGAGAAAAATCACCATCCCGCGGTCCATGTCTCAACTCCCGCAAGACCTTCGTTACAGATCCACCAATTGGGCTTCCTGCCGAACCGGCTTCGGTTCTTTCGCTTCGACGAACAAAGTCGGTCCCTCACGTGCCTGGCCTTTTCCGAACAGATTCATCAGCACCAATGCCGCGAAAATGATGTGCCCGAAGGTCATCATGATCCCAGCCACGGTGCGGAGGATCAAATAGGGCGTCATGCTTTGCACGATCTTGATAAATGGAACGCTGGGGTTGATCAACGCCAGCCCTTGAAACCACCCGCCGATCGAGAGGGCCGTGAAATAAAGCGTGATGCCGATCGAGCAGAGCCAGAAGTGGGAACGAATCAGGCGGGCGCTGGCCCACTCGCGGCCGGTGATCCGCGGCAGGATGTAGTAGGTCGCCCCGAACATGATCATGGTGAAGAAGCCATAAACACCCAGGTGAGCGTGAGCGACTGTGTAGTGAGTGAAGTGGGCGATTTCACTGAACATTTTGAGCGATTCGAACGCGCCCTGCACGCTAACGGCGGTGTAGGAGACCGAGCCGAAGACCACGAATCGTAGCGTTGGGCTATAACGAAGCTGGCGGAATTGGCCTCGCATCGTCATGTGATGGTTAATCGCGACGGCGCCGACGGGAATCAGCATCATCATGCTGCCGACGACGGACGCGGACGCCATCCACGCGGGGATAGGCCCGCCGATGAGATGATGCATCCCCGCCCAACTGTAGAAAAGCGCGAGCGCCCAAAAGCCGATGACGCTGAGGTAGTAGCTGTAGACCGGACGGCCGATGACTTTCGGGATCAGGTAGTACGCGGTGCCGACGCCGATCGGCGTCAGCCAGAGGCCTAGGACGTTGTGGGCAAACCACCAGTTCGTCGTCGCCTGAACGACGCCCGTGGCCGGCCCGAACTTGATCTGCACGCCAAGTAGTTCGATGTCGACGCCGAAGATCAGCAGTACGGCCGTGGTGTAGAGCCAGGGCATCCAGAACACCGCGGCGAGGATGTACCACTGTGTCACGTAGACGTGGCGCTCACGGCGATTGCGGAAGACCGCGACCGTCCAGGCCGCCACCATGCCGAGCGCCGTGACGAAGAAGGGCGCGACAAAAGGGGGCATATCGAGCCATTCAACGCTCTGGCCGTAACCGGCGAGAATGCCGCCGACGCCGATGACCATGCCGGCGTTCCAGAAACCGGCCGCGACGACGAGCATCCGCGGGTACATGAGTTCGCAGCGAGACAGCCGGCACATCTGCCAGATCGCGACGCCGATCGCCATGCAGAAACTCCAACCGAGCCCGACGCTGCCGAGATGGGCCGCACGCACGCGCCCGAACGTCAACCAGTTGGTATTCGGAAAAAGAGATTCAGGGCTGTGCAACTTGAACGACGCGGTGAAGGCGAGGAGCGAACCGAGCAACAGCCAGAATACGCCGGAGACGATCCAGACGATGACCGGCAGGCGGCAGGTCGCGTCGATGCGCGCACGCTCGGCCGCGAAGTACCGCTTCTCGTCGTGATCCAGACGGCCGTTGGCCGAATCAGTCATGCTTCCTCTCCGTCATGCTCTCCTCTTGGGGAAGGTCGGGAAAGCGATCCGTGCCCGCGCCGACCGGTTCGTCGGGGTCGAAAATCGACCGGGCGCCGCGGTCGAAGTTCTGGAACTGGCCATCGCGCACGGCCCAGGCGAGAGCCAGCACTGCCGCCCCACCGAAGATCACAATCGATCCGATCAGGACCGTGTAGATGATGAAATCGTTTGTGGTCATGTTCTACTGCTTCATCTTGGCCGGCGGTTGCTTGGTGGGGAACGACTGCAACTCGCCCTTGGCTTTGCCTTCCTCGGCCAGAACACTCATGGACTGATCGATCGGGATGCGCCAGGCCTTGCTCCCCGCGTCGTAACCGTAGTTGTTCAAAATGTCCTTCTGTTGGGCGCGAAGTTCTTCCAGTCTCTTCTCCGCCGAACCGCCGTCCGGCGTCTGCACCACTTCGTTGGTAATCTTCATGACCACAACGACGAGACCGAAGAAGAAGAAGAGAATGAGCAATGCGGTAACCGCTGTGGCCCACGGAAATCCGGGGATCGGCGGCAAATCGTCGATAACGGGAGGTTCGGTGAGGTTCATCGCGTTAAGTCCTTCTATCTTCTTTTGCATTCATCTCATGTGCGGGGCGAGCCGGGAGCGTAAGCGACCGGAGTGGACTGCAATTACTCGAGGCTCTCTCCGGTCGCTTTCGCTCCCGGCTCGCCTAAGAAGCGTCACGGCGGGTCCCCGAATTCGTCGACCTCATGGTGAATCGATTCGCTAAGCCGCACATCGCGGATCGGGATGAGGGCGTGGTTGCGGAAGCCATACAGTACGGTGCAGATCATCACGCCCACGAACATCGTGATCGACGCGACGTCCATCCAGTGAATCGACACGCCCAGAGTGGGCTGATCGTGAACGCTTGCCTTCTGCGCCTCCGGCATGATCTCCCAATACAGGTGATACATCTGGAAGAAGAGCACCCAGGCGGCCACGAAGCCGATGACGCGCGGGCTTCGCTTGTTGCCGCGCGGCAAGAGCACCAAGAACGGCACCGCGAAGTAACCGATGGGCAGCACGATCGACATCAGATACCACGAACCCATTCGGCGGTCCCAGTAGAACTTGGTCTCTTCCGGGATGTTGCCGTACCAGTAGAGGAAATATTGCGCGAATGACACGTAGGTCCAGAACACGGTGAAGCCGAACATCAGCTTGCCCATGTCGTGGAAGTGTTCGCGGGTGATGGTGTGCTTCAAGTAGCCGGCCGAGTGCAGGCCGAGCACGATCAGCACGCAGGCCGACAACGACCCGCGAATCGAATCGGCCCAGAAGATCACGCCAAAAATGGTCGAGAACCAGTGATAGTTCAGGCTCATCACGAGGTCGAACATCGCGAACGTGGCAGTCAGGGCTAGCAGCAGCACGCCGGAAGGAGCGAGCCATTCCATCTTGCGCTGGATCTTTTTACGTTCTTCGAGATCTTCCGTGGCGTCGCACTGAAGCGAAAGTGACCGCATCTTGGTCGAGTAGATGATCCAGACCGTGAAATAGAGTGCGATGCGGATCAGGAAGGTATCCGGCCGCAGCCAGATCTGTTTGCCGTGGAGCAAGTCGGTCGCGTGGGACCACTTATAAAGCGAGCTAATGCCGAAGGCCAGCGGGATGAACAACGCGGCCAAGATCGGCAAGGCGCCATGGATGTTCTCGTAAAGCCGGCGTATTCCGACTGACCAGCCGGCCGCGGTCACGTGATGCATCAGGTTCCAGAAGAGGGCGCCGAGCGCAACCGAGAGCGCCCACATGTAGCCCCAGAGATACGAGAAGTAAAACTGCCGATGCCCCGGAGAACTATCGAAGATCCAGCCAACGAGAAGTGCACAGGCCGCGATGCCGGTGATTGACAACGTCTTGGAAAACAACGCGTCGCCAACCGAGGCGTCGAGCTTCGGAGCGTCGGGCAGGTGATCGATTGCGAGGGTTGTCGCGTGGCTCATTATTTGCCTCCCCCTAGCAACCGCGGGCGAATGATCGGATCAACAAACTTCTCGTCGGCGTTTTGGCTCAGTTGCAAGGCGCGAATGTAGGCGACGATCGCCCAGCGATCCTGCACCGGCACCTGATGGCCGTAAGACGACATGGTATTCTTGCCATTGGTGATGACTTCGAAGAGGTAACCATCTGGCTCCGAAGAAAGCCGGGGTTCCCGCTTGAGGTCGTGATAGTTGGCGATGCCGATCATGCCGCCTTCCAGGTCGCCTGTCTTGGGGTCGATGCGAACGCCTCGGCCGACGATCCCGTGGGCAGATTTGCCTTGACCGCCGTAGCCGGTCTCGCCATGGCACATCGAGCAATTGATGTTGTAACGCTCGCGGCCGCGGCGAAGCAGGGCGTCCCAGCCGGTGTAGCCGATGACCCCGTCAGAGAAGATCGCTTGGTCGACGGCTCGTTTCGGAATGTGTTCAATGAACTTGGCCTCATCAATTTTGAAACGGCCCAGATAGTACGCCGGGTCGGCATCGGGCAGAAAATCCGGCTCGGGTTGGTTCAGGTCGCCGGCATCCGTCCGGGTCACGCCGCCCGCATAGGGGATCGTCCCTTCGACCGGTGTGCGTGAACTTCGGCCGTCAGCAAAGAACGTCGACTGCCCCTGAGCCCCATAGCGCGGCTGATACTTCATATCGAGGAAGATATGCCACGGCCGGCTGGTCGATGTCTGCCCGCGCAGGCCCAACACGCCGACGACAACGACGGCCGAGCCCAGCAATATTAGGATGACGCGAATCATAAATTCCGCACTCCAACCGCCTTGTTCACTTTTCCAGCGTCGCGATGTTGTAACCGCCCAGGTCTTCCAGCGCCTGGCGCGTCTTGGTCATCTGGAAATTCGGGTCGCGGGCTTCGATACTCAGGAAGAAGCCATCATCCATGGCCCGCGCCAGCGGGTTGTACTGATCGACCGGATGGAAGAATCGCGGCAGACCACACAGGCCGAGCATGCCAAAGACCGTGAAGAAGGCGCTGAAGAGCACCATCAACTCGAACATGATCGGCACAAACGCTTCCCACGAGGTGTACTGCTTGCCCTGCACGATCGTCGGGTAATACGAACCCATCAGATAGAACTGCATGAAGATGGCCAACGACAGGCCGAAGAACGAGCCGCAAACGGTGATCCACGGTTGTGGCGAACGCGTCATGCCAATCGCTTTCACCATGCCGTGCACGGGGTACGGCGTGTAGGCGTCCAGCGTCTTGCAGCCAGCATCTCGCAATTTACGGGCGGCCTGAATCAACGCGTCGGGCCCGTGGAACTCGGCAATCATGCCCCAGGTCTCGCCGGTGCCGCCATCGGCCGCCGTGACACGTTCATTTTCCGGGACCAGAATCTTCGGTCCTACGTTCGGGTTCGTCTTGAGATCGGTCGGCCCGTGAGGGTGAGCGCCAGGCAGCACGCCTTTGATTTCCGCCAGCGAGATCATCGGCAAATATCTCATGAACAACAAGGTCAGCGTGAAGAAGAGACCGAAGTCGCCGAGCATCTGCAGCCAGTCGACCCACGATGGCGTGAAGTTGCCCCAGTTGCCCGGAAGGTAATCGCGGTGCAGCGACTGAACGATGATGACGAAGCGTTCCCACCACATGCCCGCGTTGACGAATGTGACGACGATCAAGAGCTTCCACGGCGTCGTCCGCCACGACTTGAACCAGAGAATTTGCGGGATGAACAGATTGAAAGTGATCATGCTCCAGTAGGCCCACCAGTAATCGCCGAACGCTCGATTGAGGAAGATCTGCGATTCGTAGGCGTTGCCCGAATACCAGGCCATGAAGAACTCCATGGCATAGGCGTAACCGACCAGCGTGCCGGTCGCCAGGATGAACTTGGCCATGACGTCGAGATGGCGTTCCGTGACCAAATCTTTGAGCCCCGGGTACATCGTGCGCACGGGAATCATGCACTGAAGCACCATCGCGAAGCCGCCGAAGATCGCCCCGGCGACGAAGTAGGGCGGGAAGATCGTCGTATGCCAGCCGGGGATAACAGAAGTCGCGAAATCGAACGAGACGACCGAGTGAACGGAGAGCACGAGCGGCGTCGAGAAGCCGGCCAGCAGCATGTACGCAATTTCATAGTGCCGCCAGTGCCGGGTTGAGCCGCGCCAGCCGAACGATAGCACGGCGAAGATGAATTTGCGGTACTTCGTCTTAGCCCGTTCGCGGAGCGAGGCCAGATCGGGGATCAAACCGGTGTACCAGAACAACACCGAGACCGTGAAGTAGGTGCCGACGGCAAAGAGATCCCAGCACAAAGCCGAGCGAAAGTTCTGCCAGATGTGATTCGCGTTCGGCAGCGGGAACATGAACCACGCGTACCAGAAGCGGCCGACGTGAATGCCCGGGTAAATGCCCGCACAAACGACTGCGAAGAGCGTCATCGCTTCCGAGTAGCGGTTGATGGCCGTGCGCCACTTCTG